>BNJS01000843.1_pt1 | contig 281783 bp, 478 predicted proteins | sample 8540461 | NCBI WGS metagenome assembly BNJS01 (sample SAMD00202454, study PRJDB9452) | human saliva metagenome | isolation source: human saliva | place: Japan | reverse complement strand
ATGGAATTCTCCACTGAATGTAGCATAAGAAATGGTATCTAAAACTCTATAGTTGCGAATAGAAATCCCACCTGAGTTGGATAATACTCGCAAAACTCCTCCATTAGTCGCTGCTCACATGCAAGCGACTAAAGGCTGTAGGCACCTTCCTTTATAATTTGCCTTTGCGCTTATGGGGACGGAAATAAAGAATAATCCTTCCGCTTTGCGAGGAAATGCAGCAGATACTATAATATTTACGTTTTCTACGCCATCACACGATGGTCAGTACAGCGCAGTGTTAGTCATCCGGCATATCCTCTCCGAACAGGATGCACCTCAGCTTTCCTCAACATCAGTTGGTACTGGCGCGCATAGACATCGCGTTCGGATACGATAGCCTTTGCATTTCTGTGACAGGAGTAGAGCATCCATCTACGCGCATCACATCACCAACGGCTGGTGTCCGACTCAAAACACAAAGATACCACCACCGATGGTGTGTTCTCTCTGACCACATCACCGAAAGGAAATATCCAATACCATCTTCCACTTTCGTCTCACTAGAACTCTCTCCCAGCAAAATCTAGGTTCCATTTGGATTTTCCACACGGCTGGTGTCATCTTCGTCTCGCGTTCGTCTTGAATATCCCCCACCAGTTCTCTAGGGTATCTTCGAAGCCAACCAAGCCCATCATACCACCGTATCTCATCCACCACAACAGCTGATATACGACGTCTCGTGCATGTGCTGTAATAGCACCGATAATTTCATCACTTCGAATAACGAAACGCTATGGCGTATGGAACGTAAATCCTTACTCGCCCTCTGTCGGCGTTCCATAAGATCCTTAATATGCACAAGACCGATAATACTGATCCTTTATCCTCTAAACACAGATGCGGATATCTCGTGTGGCTTGTAGGACGATACGATATGCATGGTCTCCTCAAAACTTACCTTGGGTATATACGCACAACCACATCTCTGTCGAGGAATCATAACTCCTTTCGCAATGCGGTCCACAAAATCGAACACATTGTCGATAAGCTCGCTTCCACATGGTCAATTTCACTTTGCTGATGACTGCCGGCTTACCAAGGCACGGATTTCTTCTTCTGTGTGCACTGCATCGATTTCTGTACGATACGAGCTTTGAAAGCTAAAGTACCAGTATTACCAATGCATACCGCCAGCACACAAAGGGAATGACAATCTTTCCCAGCTAAGCGCGCAATGGTCACTGCTTGTTCGCATATAGCGTCATAGGGAAAGGATAGGCCTCGTCCTTTAGGACAATTTCCCGAAAATGAGCACCACCACAGCAAATAAAGCTACAGCACAATCCATTCCACCACAATGGCATGCCATAGGGTCGTAGAAACCGAACCACTGTAGCATAGCGTATCAGCACCACTAATCTGCTAAATAACGTCCCACATACCGCCAAAACGACAAATGAAGAAGAGGAATAAAGAAGGTGGATGTATTCATAAAACGTTCAGGTCGTTGCGGCATTCACGTACCTCTTTGTGCCTTTCGTCAATGTAACCATATCTTCCAGATGCTCCTCTCGAAGACGAGCAGTAGTGAAAATTTACCCATCATCGCCACACACTAATACTAAAATACAAAAGATGGCAAACTAGGATCATGCCACCCGTGACGTACTCGATGCAACAATCAGTCCTTTTCTATATACTTACTAATTTTCACAGTACCATGCTCTATCTCAAGGCAGCATCACTTTATACGTCAAATGCTTCTCTAACGCAACATTCGATATCGTAGATCTAAACAACGTGCCATAAACTCAAAGCACGTTCTCTACTAAGTATTCATTCCGATAGGCCAATCCAGACAATAGATTAACTACCTTATATAATGATGCTATCTAGAGACTGTAATTACGGTATCCTCAATTCAGATACAATACACCAGATTTCTATTGCGCCAGTCTTCTCACTCTTTACCCATACATCTAGTGGAATACCTTTTCAGAAGCACAATAAACGCTCCATATCGCAATCGAGCTTGACGCACAATTAGTCAACATAGCTCCTTGCTTCGCCGCAATGACGATTCCTTTTGGGAATCTCGCTCCATCGTAAATAGTGGCGCGTACATAGGTCGTACCGTCACTCTCGAGTTTCGCACTCCATCCACATCGACAGCGATAGCATGAGGGATTTCATCATGGGTCTGTAACAAGATCACGCACAATATCAGAGATAATCAAACGTTCTGCTCGATCGGTAACCCATCATCAGGGAAGTATTTTGGACCTTCTGGCAACAAGCTCTTTCTAGCAATCCACCACTTCCTCGATATTGTCTCTTTCCTTCGCAGTGAAATCGCACTCACCGCCCTCAAAAGGATTGTGCTGTTTTCACAGGATACGATAGGCCTCTAACAGACTCTTGTTTTTCCATCGTATCACTTCTTGTTCACAATGAGGTGAACATCGTACATTCACCACGCTTACGCAGTTGTTCAATGACAAAGTTGTCCCCAGGACCACGTTTTCTCATTCGTCGCCCACCACAAACAGAAACAGCCTCTATCACGCAAAGAATCCACTGCTTTGGTCACCGCTAATCACCACCTATCCTATGTTTTCGGCTTATGAACTCTGGTGCAGTCCATGAAATCACGATTTGCTTTCTTTTCATCTCGCATAGACACAAAACAACACGGTCTCCGCGTCGTTTGCGCTTTATCAGACACGACAGACAATTTTATCATCGAATCGTGCGCATTGATTAAGGTCCAGACTTCTTCCACATTTAGATCGTCCCACAAATCGGCCACAAAAGCTCTCGATTCTAAATCCATTTACACTATTCAATATATGCGCATGGTCTCCTGTACTGTTCGAAATTGCCATAACAACCTCTTCCTCTGCGCATTTCTATCCTCTTCTGTCATATGGTCATGTACCTGTGTGTCATACATAAACAGCTATGGACATGTTAAAGTAGGCAAGCTCACGAATGAAAATCGCTGCTGATATTTCTTTCGCTTTGCTCTGCCGCACGCCTATGAGAGACTATCTCCTAATAGTTGAAATCCTTCTTCAACAGGGTAGCTTCCATCTCCTCCATTGAGGCAAGGTGCTGATAACACATCTGTGGGCATATCTGTACCACGGTATCTACGATTTAACTCCTGACTTTCTTTTCCGTTGTGCAGAGGAGTCACACCGCACTCATCTGCTCCCGTGTAATCCACAATAGACACGACCTCAATCACAGCACCGTTGAATGACTTCCCTCGTAAGCGCTGATATTTCTGTTCCATTCCCTCATCGTAGGAACACTTACATCGTCTCGTTTCCCCTTTCTCTGAAAGTTGATATCTTCATAGGCTTTCCACAGCGACCCACCAAATCATGACGCACCAACATCCTGATCGTGATAAAGTACACCGAACCTCGATGCCGGTAACACTTGTTCTGCCTCAATCAAACCATGATATCTTCGGTGGCAGTCGATTTGCGTAGTCCCCCATTGACCAATCGTCGACTGATACAAGCGGGTTAAAAACATTTTCAATCTGCTCTGAGTGTCGATGTGTTTTGCTTCATCAGCGATGAGCAAAAGACCGTCTCCAAGGCGCGACCACGCACAAAGCTGCCACATGGCGCTACCTCGAGAGTTCCCTCGGTAACAGCATCTTTCTGCACCGTTCTCACAATCGATATCATACTGCGCGCGCATCATAAAGAGGGCGTAGTATGGCTCATCTTGCAAATCACCTGGTAAACAGCCCAGCTTTTTCCCTGCCCCTGCGGCAGGTCTCTGCCAAACAATACCTACGATCCACTTCACGATTTTTCAGGTAAAATGCGTACTTCAATGCTACCGCTAAACAGGTCTTACTCTGTGCCGGCAGGACCGATACCAAAGGTGATCATTGCGACGAATACTGTCTACATAATTTGTTTTTACCATGTTTTAGGGAATGATAGGATTCCCCTCACCGTCACATTGATATATCAATTCATATAACTGAAAAGAGTGATTCTTTTTCGCCTTCCAAGATCACTCGTAGTAGCGGTTCGTACATGATGGTTTGAGATTTTATGATTTTTAAACAAGTATAGCAGTACATCAACGACCTTCATTGCTACTTCGTACAGATCCCTCTGAACCTGTTATATCCACAATGGTATCTCGATGTAATATATCTACCGTCATCTAGTTCTTCTAATACTTTCATGTGAGATCCTTGGGGTCCCACGATAGGTCCTACCATAGTCATAAGTAGGTATGGTAAACTCTGATTAGCCATATGCTCCCCTTTCAGTAGGGTCCTTGAACCGCAGTCGCTTAAATAATCATAGCCGCTGCCCTTGGAGAAATATCTTCGTCTCCATAATTTGAGTCATCAAATCCTTGCGCGCCACCAGCCCTATAGACCAATTCTGTAAAGATCTGTATTTTCTTCTGGCACGCCTACCCAGTCGTTGTAATACAATCTCAGGATCTCAGTACGTAAAAATTCTACCTAACGATGAGTGTATCTTCGGCACTGATTAGAGTAAATCAGCGCCTCATAATCACGTACCATCTTTTCGTATCTTTACTAAGTATAATACATGAAGCTCACTTGGTCTACTTGTAATGCTGATAAAGTCTGCTCCTTCATCAACATCGTCCATGGTATCTGCTGGAAGGTTCGAGTATCATATGAGCGCACCTTCAAATCCATAACCGCTTTGATGCGCAATACCGCATCGATAAACTCTGCCATCGTATGTCCCTCGGTTTACCTTCAGTGTGTGATAGGTTCACTGATTGTAAGCCCAATTCTACATAGACATCAATACCATATTTGTTTGTATATCTTCTTTCAAAATATCTAAATAGGGCATCATGCACACAGTCCGACTGTGGCAATGGCAATGCCCACTACATGTTCTAGGCACGCTTCCTCCACATACTGGCGGGAACTTCTCTGGTGGTAAATAGGTGTTACTAAAATTCTGACAGCACATATACGGTATACTTGTATATTTTTCGCAATATGCACCACAGTCTCATCAATTTGTTGTTTCACCGTCATCGAGGCTGGTCGATTTTCAGCTCTGCTCCACTTCACCGCAGAAGGTACATCCACCTACACCTGATCCATCGCGATTAGGGCATGTCAACGGTAATGCCACTGGAATTTTGATACGCTCTTTTCTCCATATCGCTCTTTTGTAAAAGCAGATATCATACGATACCGCTGGCTTTACTGTATCACCCATATCACCTCCTCCCCTGATAGTTGAACCAGCAGTATGTTCTCGATGATTCAAATTACGATCTACACATTGTTGGAGGGACGTATAAGGGTTTCGTCTCACCTTTTACGTCGATGATGATGACATATTTATCTTCTATCACAGCACTCAGTCATAGCCTTCATCAGAAAATCCTAATCCCTGGGCATGGCAGATGTCACCCACACACACCTCAATGCTGGTAATCTTGTCGGACTTCTGCGCCACTCCACAAAGGAATAGTTAGGAAATGTTGTCGTACCAGTCTTTCCTCACGCCAGAATATCTCGGCATCTTGCATTTCTTGTTTTCTATCTTTAGATAAACCAAAATCGTTCATCACGGATTTTCCCATTGAAAGATGTCAACACATCGTAACGCAATAAATCACAGGCCACTTGGTCCTCTTTCAAGTAAAGAACCCATGCAAAGATGCTATTTGAGTCAGCATCATTTAATTTACGGTCTTGATTCCCTTGTTCAACCATAGCTTGGTCTATCCTTCAAAACTAGGCAAAGCGCGAGTCCTTCTTGGATTGCTTTCACCAATATATCCCAAAACTGTGCGATACCGTTCACTATTATAGAACCGTTCAAACACTTCTTCAAAATGTTTTAACATGCGCACATCATCATAAGGCAAAAGACATGGGTTTGTAATACTTCTAAGGTGCTTTTCGGATTTGCGTAATGTACTGCAGCTCTGCCATGGAACGCACGCCAGAGCCTTAATAACTTTTAAAAGCCAATCTGCAAACGCATGGTTGCAAAGCTGAATAAATCATTAAAAGGACTTCAAAAATAGATTTACTTTTCATAGGCAAAACCTACAATTAAGTCCATATGCATAGGGTACGCCCCGCCTAGTAATCGGAGATGACGTGACTGAATACTTTGACCAATCATTGCGCGCCGATGGATCGCCCAAGGTCTTATCATGGGTACTCTTTGAAGCCCTACCTCAATCTGTATTTGACCATGACGAGTAGAACTTAGAATATCTACTTCTTTTTCCAGTCATTAAAATGGATTCCATTTCCAAGTGAAAGTTCGTCTGTCCCCATGGTCACGCATCCACCCATCAATGGAACATGATGATGAGGCACAGCTGAAAGTCACGATCCACAAACTTCACCTGTTTTACATTGTGATCTACGAACCAAGCTAATCCTTCGAGTACCTGTTCTCGGGGAAAAGAATCGAATGGTATACGTTCCCAGACAAAACAATACTGGCAACTAAAGGGACAACCACGTGAAGATTGTAATAAACAATTTTATTCCCTACAAGGTATAGTCTTCCTCTGTGTACGGGAATGGTATGGTGCTTAGGTCTTTCACCTCACAGCCTCTTCCGACCCTTGAATGTTGCCCTTTGTTCTCACCTAAGATTCCAGGTATACAGATCAACAGGAGATTGACCCCTACGGATTCTGTTACAAACGAAGTGAAAGCTCCTCAGCTTCCCTTTGCACAATATAGTCAATATACGGGTGGTCTTCAACAATTCCCCAGTATAACTCACCTCTGGACCACCTAATATAATTTTCGTGCTAGGACGAACCGCTTTAATCATAGAACAAAGATGTAATGTCATATCGATATTCCAAATATAACAAGCAAACCCTATTACATCTGCATCTAAGGTAGTCACATTATTTAAGATATCTAAAATAGGCATATTAATAGTGTACTCCACTATCTCATATGCCTGATCCTTCGTTCTTCCATAAGCCTGCAAATAACGCAACGCCAAAGAAGAATGTATATATTTTGAATTCAACGTTGAAATAATAACTTTCATTTGTACCACTCACTCGAATGAAACCAGTTCATCGGCTATTGTTCTATTATATCATATATCGCAAAATACCTCACTACTGGATACCCAATAGTGAGGTATTACGATTAGAATCGATGTCTAAATCCTGCATTAATTTGCCAATTTTGTTTTACCTTATGTTTCGTTGACCCTTGTGCTTCAAAATAAAATTGTTTATTTTCATCTTTACTTATATAGGATGCACCAAACCATAAGTAAACCAACTATCTTGTTTTCTGATGGTTTTTCCACAGCCACTTCATTAAAGGTATGCGTTGTATCTCCCATAACTCTCGTTCATGCATAATCTTAATATATGGATTAATATGTCCTAGGATACTGTCTATACCAATTCTGGCAACGGATACGCAGAACTAAACCTTTAAAATCATCTGTCACTGATGTTAATCCATGTCTCATGTGCATAGGATAACCACCAATGCTTTGATACGCACAATGTGCTTCTTGGTTCTATATATAATACTTGCGTATCATTTTTCTTGAAACAGAAGCTGATCTCACCTAGTTCAACTCGATCCGAGATATGATACAGTGTGCATAGTATCAGAAGACAAGCATCTCGTATGAGAACGGTTTATCATGTCGTGAACCCACACGGTACTAGCGATATGTCCCACAATATCAACATACATATTTGCTTTTTGGATGCACCCAAGCGGAATACTCCACCTATTGCGACTGGTAGTAGAGCTTAATAGAGCCAGCTTGACTCATCTAATGTGCCACGGCCTGTAACATACCCACATCAAGTCCACGATAGGCAATCCATGCTCCATGCTTTCTTGCCAATCAAACCCACCTTGTATGCCGTGATAGTCATTACATATTTACCTACCTTTACATCTCCATCGCTACTATATTTACCACCACCGTAACTCACCAAAATGTCAGTTGTAGATTCTGTGCATCTTTATCTAGCTAGGTGTATTTCAATCGCTGCAATTAGTACCCACGGCAGCTGCTAAATTACTTTTGGTATACTTCATATTATGTAGTACTCAACAGCCTGAGTATCCAGCAACTCAATCGACCAGCAGGATTTCAAGTATCATTCTTTTCCACCTGGTTCAATTTTGGGCTATCTTTGAAGTTTCAGAATTAGATGGCAGTGAACCATCAGGCGCTCTCGATCTGTAGTACCATACAGTACCTATACTTCAGCCTTATTGTCAGTCAAATCTCCCAAGTTTTCTACAAGTTTTAAAGTGCTCACGGCTCTCTCTGTTTTGGCCGCTCCTTATCGTCTTATAGACAATGTTATGAGACCCCATCACTGCCTTTCTTCGAGTCACCAATCTATCAGGAATCACCACTGACAACATTCCTGTTCATTTTCAGTGTTCCTGCATCCCCCATTAAATGTTTTACAGATACATTGACATACTTGTTAGCGCTCTGCAAATTCTGACAATGGCACCTTTGGTTAAATCCAAATCTTTCACACCACGAATCATTTTCGTGACTTTCCAGTGAGCGCCATTACTCATAGTAAGGTTAATCGCATATTTTGTGGTATCAATAGCATCATATGATGCCATGCTCATCAAAAATACAATTTGCTTTTTCTCGAGAGAAGCCATCTGCCTCTGCAATCTTTTCTCACAAGATTTTCTTTACTTTAGCAGCAGATAGGTTAGGGTTTCTTCAGTGATCCAGCACAATCTGTTTCTCGATCAATATCCTGTGACCCACGACAGGATGACATTGTCATCAGCATCGACAGTTTCATCAAATAGAGATTCCTCGCTTTCGTGCACTGTTTCATTTTGCTATATGAGCCTCTGCTGCCTCTCAAAATAAGAGAGTCTTTATTGCCCAAATCAAATTAACGATACCACTATTGTAGGCATGTATATCCCCCTCGATTTGGAATCACTTTATCGGGTCCACCTCCACAATATCAACTTTGCATATCCGTCCACTACATAGCGTCTCCAATGCTTTTTAGGATTACTCCTGCGCATCATATACAGGTGTTACACTCCACAGTGAGATTTGCTCAAATATAGCTTCTGATTTAGAATCATCGGGAATTGCAGCGCCGATCTCTACTCGCCCTGCAGTCAGACCAACGCCATAATCTCGCCTCCTTCATGACCATGCTCACTCATTTTGCATTCGCATCACCATCAAACTCCACCACCGTCACAGTAGTTCTTTGTCCACAGCCGTCGATCTAACCGTATCACATCATGATTCACAAATATACCACGAGCATGACTAGAAGCTGACCCAACATTCACATTCAATGTGTATCCCACTTCGGAATGTATAAGGATAGTGTCCTATGCCAGTTGTGCCACATAAACAATTGAATACCGCTTTGGACTGCTTTTCAGCATACTGGTTTAGCTGGATCAGCTAATAAGCTGTTGATGGTATTCACTTTAAATGTAATCGACGCGCACGCAGTACTGCTCTCCTGCGTACTATTTCACCACTGTTCCTTGATCCACTGTCTGACCCCAGATGGTACATGATACGATTGTCAATAGTAACATCCTCAAACACACAATATTATTCTTCAGCAACACCGCCATCGGATATCAAGATATCTCCTGAGTGACGGACTCCTGTATTATCTATAGAATTATGAAAACGATAGTCCCATCACGTTAGTCCCACTAACTCGATGGCTGGTATTGAACGTACTAGATGGTCCATTGGAATCTTTCCCACTTTACCTTTAATCGTGATATTATCAGTGCCGCCAATGCAGAAATTGCTAAAAATTCAACGGCTTATCTTTCCTTAGTTGCATCGTACGTATAAGACGTTTCCTTTTCTCCAGGATTTGAATACACCACAGTATACTCTGTCTCCCAAGTTATCACCTCGCGGATACAGTCCACACATTTGTCACGGGTCAATGAAAGAGTAATACAAGATAGCAATACGTCATATCGTTTCATAATACAACCCACAATATTACACACACACAACCGCTACAGTCCAACCTAAACCTTATATATAGAACGCTTGAACACTTTTTTTTCTTGTGTTATATGATAAGAATATATATATATAATATTACAGGCTGGGTAAAGCTTAATTATTTAGGTACTTTTATACATTGATGGCGCCAGGCCGCCGCCGCCATGCCGCCGCCGCCGCCGCGCGCGGCGCGCCGCCGCCGCCGCCAGCGCCAGCGCGCGCGCGCGCCGCCGCCGCCGCCGCCGCCGCCGCGCGCGCGCGCGCCGCTGCCGCTGCTACGCGCGCGCGCGCGCCAGCGCGCGCGCGCGCGCGCGCGCCAGCGCCAGCGCGCGCCGCTCACGAATTGCATATTAAAAAGTGTACCCATAACAACAACATACACTTCACTTACACTCATAAAAGGAGCATCTGTATAGCAGATAAATATTATATATCGGCTTTTTGTCAACATGGTATCTTCCGCCATTTGACAAAGAGCCGATATTGCTGTCTCACGAACCTTAGAAGTTGGCAAAAAAGGAAGGTAACGAAATGTAAAACACATTTTGTTACAGCTCCCTTTGACTATTGAAGCTATGCTGTTACACCAAAATTAATAGACCAGAACCCATTATCAATGTATTTAAGCACTTCTGCTAATTGTGCCTTCAAATCTTACATCGCTTGATTGAGCTGAATCACTTTGTAATTGGTCTTTGAGCTTCGAAAGCTGGAGACTTTCGTCTTGTAGCGTATAAGATGCAACTGATGTCTTTGACGATATGTATCCTTCTACAGCACTTTCTGTTGCTCTGCGAACCAAATTTTCATGATACTTGTGATCTGCCATCACTTCATCGCCATGTCCACAACAGAAGCACCTACATGGAAATCGAAGTAGATCTCATTTTGCAATGACCCACGCCAAGCGCCGAAAGCAGCAGATCCTTTATAACAACCTCACACCTGCAGAGATTTGTGCTGGCTCCACCTGATCATGGTGCATAATGTCGTAACCCAGCCAACGCCGCAGAGATTGTGCACGATTCGATCTGTTAACATCGGTTATTCAAGCATCACGACCACATTTGCAATTCCTTTCTACTAGCATATTCATCTATCACGTCTGTATCATTTTGACCAGCCGCCACATTTGTAGGATTGTGTGACCACCATTTATCTAGTACCATTAGATGTTGCTCACTCGCCTTCTTTCACTCGTTTTCAGCTGGAGTGAAAGTAATACCTTTCATCTTACTTGCGTATCAGATACTACGGTTTACGCCACCATCAGTAGCTGTAGCTTGATATTGACACCCTTTTCTTCGTGCCGCTGTATCAGGAGTGAAGCTTGGCACCACGAACTGCTAGACCTTTTTAAGAGTAGTCGTGGCCTTGGACAGCCTTGTCGCCCTCGATGTGCACTCGTAAGCGTCCATTGTGTTAGAAAGAGTATCTGCCGCGTTACGACACCAGAGATTGTTACATCTTCTTACCAGTAGCCGTATCTGCATTGCCTTCTTTCACAAGAGGTAACGCAACAGTACCTGTCTTTATCATCCACCTTTCGTATGTCGCCAGCTTTCACATGTACATCGTCAGTTTTGTTTAACTCAGTTTCTTCTAAATTGTAGAAACTCGTTAGCAGCATGTAATTGCTTCACCGATCACAACATCTGCAGAATCTTTTGCCTCAATCGCACCTTCGGCATACAAGTTAATCTTCGAGCCACCAGCGTTGATACCGTCTTTTGCCGATTGTCACTGTTGTGCCATCAGCTTGTTTTGTTTTCTACATGCTAACGCATCGCCATTGATTGTTAATGAGTAGCCAGCTCCATCGCTGTTGCCGATTTGTAATCGACGTAATATTTTTAAGTCTTTTGACTAAACCAATTTCTAGCTTACCATCAACATTTTTAGTACGGATGTTGTTCTGTCGCTGTTGTTGCACCAGTGCTGCATTGTGCCTTCACCCACGATGTCCAATTTTGCCTAAGTCTTATGAATTGCATCGCCTAGGTTACCTTGGAAATTAAGACCTTTTGTGACAAGAGCATCGCTAGTACCCGCAGCTGCTTTATGTAAATCTTTCTACGTTTACTGCGGAATGTTTTGTCGTATCACCCGCATACTACCCTAATTTTTCTTTTGAAAGTAACATTGTTAGGATTCGCACATAGAACATGTCGCATTCTCGACAGCAGATGCCACATTATCCAATGTCATTGAGCACCCGCATTCAATTTTGTATGAATTTTGTCTGCAGTGAACTTCTGCCCCATTTTTATCTACAAATTTACCATCTGTTGTTTTGAACACTTGGTTGCCATCTTTGTTCTTCGAAGATTGTTGATTTGTTACACGTTCGTTGAACAATTGACTCACCGTTAACAGCATCTTTGGAAGATTCAGAAATTGTTCCATTCGCAATATTGGATAACTTGTTAGTTGCACCAGTTGTTGTACCATCTGGGCTTACTAGACGATGCTTCTGGTGTCACTGCTACAGGAGCTTTTACCACCATTTTCAGTTTCAGTTTTTACATTGCCATCTGGTTTTACTTCATCAGCTTTGTAATACTTGCCATCGTTGGCTTTCACTACACGGTCGCCCGCTCGCATTTGTATATACTACTGTACCAGCTTCACCGTTACGAAGTGCATTCACTTTGGATGTTAAATCTTTACCGTTTGGGCTCATCTTTACCAGTTGGGCCTCTGTGCCCCTGCAGAGATCCAGCCTACAACACCAGTTGCATCTTTCCTGCCTTTCCATCACGTCCGTCAGAACCTGTGTTACCAAGGTTGGCTGCATTGTTCTAGTGTAGCACGATCTGCTTTTTCTAAGCCGATAGTCACATTACCTTGATTATCTGTTTCAAGAACGATACCTTTTTGGGTGCTACATTATCAGTGTCTTTTTGTAGGGGCTATCTTGACCTGCTGGCAAGATTGAGTTGGTGCCACTGTACCAGTACCAGTTTTTGAAAGTAACTACTTTATTAGCTGGTGTAACATCTGTTGCAACATCAGTGCCATTTTGAACTTTTAAGCCCCATTTTTGAGCATCTACATATTCTTTATTGGTCTGCATCTTTGTCATTTGTTGGTGTTGCCACGTTAGTAATTTTTGTATTACCTGCATCAATACCATCTTTGCCGATAGTAATCGTTTTTGTTTCTGGTGCACCACCAGCATCTGGTGTTACTGTATTGGTAACTTTCAATCCCGTTTTTCCTAATTCGATTTTTGTATCGTTATTACAACGCCACCAGTGATGGATGTAATACCTGTTAAGTCTTGTACTAATCCAATTTCTAGCTTACCATCAACATTCTTAGTACGGATGTTGTTGGTGCTGTTGCTACGGTTTCTGCTACTGCACCTTCACCTACGATGTCAAGTTCTTCTACCCAATAGTGATTACCTCTCCTAGGTTACCTTTGAATTTCAAGCCTTTTTCAACGATCAGCATTCGAAAGTCAATGTATAAGTCTGTTTACGTTTCTACTGCAGAGTTATTAACTCATTGCCTTCTTTCAGCCTCTTTTAATTTAGCTAAGTAATCTGCATCTTGAGCTGGTTCACCCAACGCAGATGCTACGTTATCCATCGTCACTGATTTAGCAAGATTCACTTTGTGAATCTTTTAATAAATCATCAGCATTAGCAATTTCCTGGGCAATCCGTCTTTAGTAGTAAATTCTATTCATCTGCAGTTTTGAATACCGTCTTTGTCTACGAAGATCGACCTAGACACGTCCATTGAACAATTGGCTACCGTTACAGCATCTTTAGAATTTTTGAAATAGCACCATCTGCAATGTTAGATAACTTAGTTGGCACCCAGTTGTGTTGCCATCTGGAGATACCAAGCTCGCAATCACTGTAGTTTTATCTACGTAATTGCACCTTGAATTGGTTGCTCCATCTTCTCCTACTCATTAGCCTTTGTAGTAATTTCACCATTGTTTGCTTTCACAAGACGATCGCCCGTCGTGACCTAGAGCACACCACTGCACCAGCTTCTGCCACATGAAGGGCACTACCCCATTTCCAGAAAGAAAGTTCCTACTGTTTGCCGCACTTTTGACCTTGTTGGGATTCAGCACCCAGCATCCAGCTTTCACAACACCAGTTGTATCTTTCCCATGGTCCACGTCCGTCAGAGGCCAGCTACCGCTGCTCAGTCAGCATGGTCTAAATGTAGCACGAGATCCGTTTTCAAGCCAAGTGCATGCCTCGATCATCCCTGGCAATCACAAGACCTTTTGTATCTTTGTTGCAATCACTTTGTATCTGTCCGTCTAATGTAATTTTACCTGTATTTGGTGTTACATCTGTCGCAAGATCAGTACCTTATTTGAACTTAAGTCTTCTATTTTTGAGCATTCACATTGCTGCTTTCTATTAGCCCAGATCTTTGTCAGCTCCGGTGTCGCTACATTGTTAGTGATTTTTATTACCAGCATCAATACCTCTTTGCCGATTGTCACTGTTGTTGTGTTAGAATTTTTGTTCTACAGATAGTTTATCGCCATCGATAGTTAATTTTGTACCATCTCCATCTGCTGTTGTTGCATTTGTAATAGACGTAACACCAAGCAGGTCTCTTTACCAAACCAATTTCCCCAATTTACCATCATCAGTTTTCTTCGTACGGATGCGTCGTCTTCGTCACGTTGCTGCATCAGTGGCTGCTGAGTGCCTTTCTGCCTACGATTCCCGGAGTGTTTCACCAAGTTTCTACGAACTGCATCGCCCAGGTTACCTTGGAAATCAAGACCTTGTTACAAGAGTATCTGCAGCATGTAACCGTTACATTCACTGCAGAGTTAGCTACTTTTGTTATCAGTTTGCACTCACAATTTATCTAGGTATGTATTACCTGTTAAATTATTAATAGCGGATGTTACGTTATCTAAATGTCATTGCTTTGTCAAAGATTGACTTTAGTATGAACTTAGCTAAATCATCGCGCTAGTAATTTCTGCACCGTCTTTAGTAGTAAATTTACCATCCGCAGTTTTGAATACTTTGGTTACCATCTTTGTCTACGAAGATTACCGGACCCAGTAAACACGTTCGCCGAACAATTGGCCACCGCTTCACAGCATCTTTGGAATCTTGGAAATAGCAATCATCCGCAATGTTAGATAATTTAGTTGTTGCTCCAGCTGTTTTGTAATATCCGGAGATACCAAGTTTGCAATTACTGTAGTTTTATCCACCCGCAGTCATAACCTGAACTGGCTGTCCATCTCTCCTACTCATTAGCTTCTTAGCAATTAGCCAACGCTCTGCCTTCTCACAAGACGATCGTCCAGATTTATTAAATAATCACTGCACCCCAGCTCGCCGTCACGAAGCGCATTGACCTTATCTGTTAAGTCTCACCGTTTAAGCCATCTTGACCTGTTGACCTTTAGCACTCCAGAACTCAGCTACAACACCAGTTGTATCTTTCTGCCTTTCCATCACGTCTGTCAGAGGCTGTATTACCAAGGTTAATGCATGGTCTAATGTAGTACGATTCGTTTTTTCTAAGCCAAGTGTGATGCTGCTTCCTGATCGTCCTTGGCAATTACAAGACTTTTTGTGGTTTTGCTGCATCATCACTTGTATTCGTTCCAGTTTTAAATGCACCACCGTATTTGGTGTGTAACATCTGTCAGCAAGATCAGTGTACCATTTTGAACCTTTTTAAGCCCCATTTTTGAGCATTCACATATTCTTATTAGTCGTGATCTTGTCATTTGTCGATCTGCCACATTAGTGATTGTCTTACCACCAGCATTGATACCATTCCTTGCCGATTGTCGTTGCTGTGTCAGCACCTTTTGTTCACTACGGATAGCTTATATCGCCATCGATAGTTACCCTTGCACCATCCTCCATCTGTTGTTGTTGCATTTGTAATCGACGGCCTTTTTAAGTTCCCTTTACTGCCGATTTCAGCTCACCATCAATATTTTAGTACGGATTGTTGTCGTTGTTGTTGCATCATATTATAGTGTTTTCGTTTACGATTTCCACTTGCGCTCCAAGTCTTTATGAATTTTATCGCCTAGGTTACCTTTGGAAATCAAGACCTTTTGTTACAAGAGTATCTCGCAGTGCTATGTAAATCTGTTGCTATTCACTGCAGAGTTAGCTACTTTGTTATCGGCTTTTAACACCTTCTGCTAATTTATCTAGGTATGTACTACCTGTTAAATTATTAACAGCGGATGCTACGTTATCCAATGTCATTGCTTTGTCAGCATTGACTTTAGTATGAACTTTATCTAAATCGGCATCTGCAACTGCTGTACCTTCTTTAGTAAAAAATTTACCATCTGCAGTTTTGAATACTTGTCACCATCTTTTGTCTACGAAGATCACTGGACTTGTGACACGTTCGTTGAACAATTGGTCACCGTTTACAGCATCTTTAGAATTTTTGGAAATAGCACCATCTGCAATGTTAGATAACTTAGTTGTTGCTCCAGTTGTGTTGCCATCTGGAGATACTAAACTTGCAATTACTGTAGTTTTATCTACTGGAGTTGCACCTTGAGTTGGTTGCCCATCTTCTCCTACATCATTAGCTTTTGTGTAGTAATTGCCATGTTTGCTTTCACAAGACGAGATCGCCGGTCGCGATTTGCATACACACTACGGTACCAGCTTCCGCCGTTACGAAGCGCATTGACTTTATTTTGCTAAGTCTCACCAAGTTTAAGCTTTCATCTTGGACCTGTTGACTCAGCACTCTGCAGAACCAGCTACAACACCAGTTGTATCTTTCCTGCCTTTCCATCACGTCCGTCAGAGGCTGTATTACCGTTAGCGGCATTGTTCAATGTAGCACGATCTCGCTTTTTCTAAGCCGGGCGTGATGTCAGCCTTTCACCATCTTTAGCAATGACAATACCTTTAGGTTTGTCTGGCAAAGATCACCAGTATCTGCACCAGCTTTCAATGCACTGTGTTTTATCTTTTCGCTGTTACATCTTCCGCATCACCATTTTGAACTTTTAAGCCCCATTTTTGTTAGCATCTACATATTCTTTATTATCTTGTCTTTGCTTACCTGTTGGTGTTGCACATTAGTGATTGTTTTACCACCAGCACTCGATACCATCTTTGCTGATTGTCACTGTTGTTGTGTCAGCACCTTTTTGTTCTGTTACTAGATAGCTTATTCCATCGATAGTTATCTCACCATTCCATCTGCTGTTGTTGCATTTTGTATAGACGTAATACCTGTTAGGTCTTTTACTAAACCAATTTCTAATTTACCATCATCAGCTTTCTTCGTACGGATGTTGTTCGGTCGCTGTTGTTGCATCAGTGGCGCAGTGCTCTTCGCCTACGATTTCGAGTGTTTCACCCAAGTTTTTATGAATTGCATCGCCTGTGTTACCTTGAAATCAAGACCTTGTTACTAAGTATATCTCGCAGTGCTATGTAAATCTGTTACATCTACCGCAGAGTTAGCTACTTTATTATCGGTTTTAACGCCTTCTGCTAATTTATCTAGGTATGTAGTACTCCGTTAAATTATTAACAGCGGATGCTACGTTATCCAATGTCATTGCTTTTGTCAGTACTGACTTTTAAAGTATGAACTTTATCTAAATCAAGCATCTGCAACTACTGTGCCTCTTTATGTAACAAATTTACCATCTGCAGTTTTGAATACTTGTTACCGTCTCTTTGTCTACGAAGATCACTGGACTCTAGGACACGTTCGTTGAACAATTGGCTACCGTTTACAGCATCTTTAGAATCTTTGGAAATTGCACCATCCGCAATGTTAGATAACTTAGTTGTTGCTCCAGTTGTGCCACTTTGAGATACTAGCTTTCGCACTCACATCTCTTTGTATCAACCGCAGTAGCTCCTGGTCTCCCCATTAGGCTCTCACTTCATCAGCTTTTGTAATACTGCACATCGTTTGCTTTTTCACAAGACGATCGCCCGTCGCATTTTAGTATACACCACCGTACCAGCTTCGCCGTTACGAAGCGCATTGACTTTATTCAAGCTCTTTACCGTTTAAGCCATCTTGACCTGTTGGACCTTGTGCACCTGCAGAACCAGCTACAACACCAGTTGTATCTTTTCCTGCCTTTCCATCACGTCCGTCAGAGGCTGTACTACCAATGTTAACTGCCTTGTCTACATGTAGTACGATCTGCTTTTTCTAAGCCAAGGTGATATTGCTCTTGATCATCCTTGGCAATTACAAGACCTTTTTAGGTTTTGTTGCATCATCACTTGTATCTGTTCCAGCTTTTTAATGTAATTTTACCTGTATTTGGTGTTACATCTGCTGCAGCATCAGTACCATTTTGAACTTTTAAGCCCCATTTTTGAGCATCTACATATGCTTTATTGGCTGCATCTTTGTTATTTGTTGGTTCTGCTACATTAGTGATTGTTTTATCACCAGCATCGATACCATTCTTTGCCGATTGTCACTGTTGTTGTGTCAGCACCTTTTTTGTTCACTACAGATAGCTTATCGCCATCGATAGTTAATTTCGTACCATCTCCATCTGCTGTTGTTGCATTTGTAATAGACGTAATACCAGTCAATGTAGATTTCAACGCTACATTCAACGTATCTGCATTAGTGCATCTTTCGTTACAGTGATATTGTTATCGCCACGGATTTTGCTGTTTCACCCAATTTCACGTCTCGATTTTATCGTTCGTATCATTGTCGCCGATGAACGTAATTGGTTTATCCAGAATTGCCGTTGTTGCGCATGTAAATCTGTTACATTCACTGCAGAGTTAGCCACTTTTGCTACCTTTAGTTTTGCACCTTCTGCTAATTTATCTAGGTATGTAGTACCTGTTATTTTTACAGCAGATGCCACGTTATCCAATGTCATTGGATTAGCGCGATTCACTTTTTGTATGAATCTTGGTTAGCTCATCAGTATCAGTAATTTCTGCACCATCTTTAGTAGTAAATTTACTGTCTGCTGCTTTGAATACTTGCTTTTACCATCTTTTGTTCTACGAAGATCACAGGGCTTATTGCACACGTTCGTTGATCAATTGTTACCGTTCACTGCATCTTTGGAATCTTTGGAAATAGCACCATCTGCAATGTTAGATAACTCTAGTTGTTGCTCCAGTTGTTTCTGCCATCTGGAGATACTAAGCTTGCAATCACTGTAGTTTTATCTACTGCAGTTGCACCTTGAATTGGTTGCCCATCTTCTCCTACTTCATTAGCTTTTGTAGTAATTGCCATCGTTTGCTTTTCACAAGATCGCTCGCCGGTCGCATTTTAGTATACACCACTGTCACCAGCTTCGCCGTTACGAAGTGCATTGACTTTATCTCGTTAAGTCTTTACTGCTTTAAGCCATCTTTTGCCAGTTGTACCTTGTGCACCTGCAGAACCAGCTACAACACCAGTTGTGTCTTTTCCTGCCTTTCCATCACGTCCGTCAGAGGCTGTGTTACCAAGGTTAGCTGCATTGTCTAATGTCGTACGATCTGCTTTTTCTAAGCCAAGTGTGATGTTGCCTTGATCGTCCTTGGCAATTACAAGACCTTTTTTAGGTTTTGTTGCATCATCACTTGTATCTGTTCCAGTTTTCAATGTAATTTTACCTGTATTTGGTGTAAACATCTGTTGCAAGATCAGTACCATTTTGGAAACTTTTTAAGCCCCTATTTTTGAGCATCTACATATTCTTTATTGGTCAAGCATCTTTGTTATTTGTTGGATTCCGCTACGTTAGTGATTGTTTTACTACCAGCATCGATACCATCTTTGCCGATTGTCACTGTTGTTGTGTCAGCACCTTTTTTGTTCACTACAGATAGCTTATCGCCATCGATAGTTAATTTCGTACCATCTCCATCTGCTGTTGTTGCATTTGTAATCGACGTAATACCTGTCAATGTAGATTTCAACGCTACATTCAACGTATCTGCATTAGTAGCATCTTTCGTTACAGTGATATTGTTATCGCCATGGATTTTTAAGGTTTCACCCAATTTACGTCTCGATTTTTATCGTTCGTATCATTGTCGCCAATGAACGTAATTGGTTTATCCAGAATTGCTGCTGTTGCCGCATGTAAATCTGTTACATTCACTGCAGAGTTAGCTACTTTATTATCGGCTTTAACGCCTTCTGCTAATTTATCTAGGTATGTAGTGCCTGCTAAATCTTTTACAGCAGATGCCACATTATCCAATGTCATTGGGTTAGTTGCATTCACTTTTGTATGAATCTTATCTAAACTCAGCATCTGCAACTGCTGCACTCTTCTTTAGTAACAAATTTACCTTCTGCAGTTTTGAATACTTGCTTACCATCTTTGTCTACGAAGATCACTGGACTTATGACACGTTCGTTGAACAATTGGCTACCGTTTACAGCATCTTTAGAATCTTTGGAAATTGCACCATCTGCAATGTTAGATAACTTAGTTGTTGCTCCAGTTGTGTTGCCATTTGGAGATACTAAGCTAGCAATTACATCTTTGGTATCAACCGCAGTAAGCTCCTGGTTTTTCTCCCATTAGGCCTCTACTTCATCAGCTTTGTAATACTTGCCATCGTTTGCTTTCACAAGACGATCGCCTGCTGCATTTGTATACACCACTGTACCAGCTTCGCCGTTACGAAGTGCATTGACTTTATTCGTTAAGTCTTTACCGTTTAAGCCATCTTGACCTGTTGGACCTTGTGCACCTGCAGAACCAGCTACAACACCAGTTGTATCTTTTCCTGCTTGTCCATCACGTCCATCAGAGCTTGTATTACCTACATTCGATGCATTGTCTAATGTCGTACGATCTGCTTTTTCTAAGCCAAGTGTGATGTTGCCTTGATCGTCCTTGGCAATTACAAGACCTTTTTTAGGTTTTGTTGCATCATCACTTGTATCTGTTCCAGTTTTTAATGTAATTTTACCTGTATTTGGTGTAACATCTGCCGCAGAGATCAGTGCCATTTTTGAACTTTTTGAGCTCTATTTTTGAGCATCTACATATTCTTTATTAGTCGCGATCGTTGTTACCTGTTGGATCCGCTACGTTAGTGATTGTTTTACCACCAGCATTGATACCATCTGCCGATTGTCACTGTTGCTTTTGTGCCATCAGCTTGTTTGTTTTCTACAGTTAATGCGTCGCCATTGATAGTTAATGTAGTGCTTGCTACTGTCGCACGCATCAGGTTGTGTGATCCACTGAGCTACATTTGTAATAGACGCAATATTTTTAAGTCTTTACTAAGCCGATTTCTAGCTCATCAACATTCTTAGTACGAATGTTGTTCGCCGCTGTTGTTGCATCAGCCGCTACTGCACCTTCACCTACGATGTCAAGTTCTTCACCTAATTTTAGTGATTATCCTCCTAGATTACCTTTAAATTTCAAGCCTTTTTCAACAATCGTATCTGCAGTGTTATGTAAATCTGTTACGTTTACTGCAGAGTTATTAACTGTATTGCCTTTCTTTAGCCTCTTTTAATTTAGCTAAGCAATCTGCATCTTGATCTGGTTCACTCTAACGCAGATGCCACATTATCCAATGTCATCGGATTAGCGAAGATTCACTTTGTATGAATCTTAGCTAACCTCATCAGCATTAGTCAATTTCTGCACCGTCTTTTTAGTAGTAAAATTTACCATCCGCAGTTTTGAATACTTGCTTACCGTCTTTGTCTCACGAAGATGACAGGGCTTGTCACACGTCTGTTGGAGCAATTGGCTACCGTTCACCGTGCATTGTTCTAATGTAGCACGAGTCGCTTTATCTAGACCAACTGTGATATTACCTTGGTCATCTTTAGTGATTAAAAGGCCTTTTTTAGGAGTTGTTGCATCATCGCTTGCATCTGCACTAGCTTTTAACGTACGCTTTATCTTTCGCTGTTAAGCAGCTTCTGCCGCATTGTCACCATTTTGAACTTTTGCCCCACGCTTTAGCATCTACATATTCTTTATTGGTCGCATCTTTGTTACCTGCTGGTTCTGCCACATTAGTGATTGTTTTACCACCAGCATTGATGACCATCATTGCCGATTGTCACTGTTGTTGTATCAGCACCTTTTTGTTCACTAGCAGATAGCTTTATCGCCATCGATAGTTAATTTTCGTACCATCTCCATCTGCTGTTGTTGCATTTGTAATAGACGTAATGCCTGTTAATGCTGAGTTTACATTATATTTGTAAGTGGCCACCTGTTGTGCCATTACCTTCAACAGCTGTGTTCGTACCATTTGCGTAAAGTTTGCCAGCCGCATTAGTGAAATAGTGTATGTTTTCTTACCTGTTGCTGCATCTTGGCTGGAAGTAACTGTAACCCCATTACCTTGTACGACTTCTGTGCCTAATCCAGTAATCACTTTTTTACCAGCATCTGTAATGTTGGATAAGTTTTGATTCGCCAATGGATTTGTTGCATTAGTGATTGCTGTATTGACTACGCCTGCTGTTGCAAGTTTATTTGCATTGCCAGCATCTGTAACATTAGTAGCCACTACAGGCGTTACTGTAATAGCACCATTATTATTCGCAACAGTTAATGTGTTCGCATCACCAGAAGCGACAGATTTCACTGGATTTAAACCAGAAATTGTAGCTGTTTCATCTGTTACTTTACCATTAGCATCTACATATTTTAATGTAACCGTTCCATTCTCTACATTATATGCCTGTGGTTTAATATGACGTTCCGCTGTTTTATCTAACTTACCTTCAACTTTTTCATTCGTTTCATGTAACTGTTTACCTGTTACAGCATCAGTAGAACTATTTGTTAATGCAGCATCTGCTAAGTTAGTCACCTTAGCACCACCTACATTCACGCCAGCCGCATTGATCGTTACTGCAGTACCAGCACCAGTGAAAGTTAATCCAGTATCACCAGTGATAGACGTAATACCGGTTAACGCTGGTTTTACGTTATATTTGTGTGTGTAGTTGTACCATCACCTTCAAGAGTTAGTATTTTGTACCAATGCCGCAAATTTCGGCTTTTAGCGCAGAGATGGTGTATGTTTTCTTACCTGTTGTTGCATCTTCATTTGGAGTAACTGTAACACCATCACCCTGTAGAACTTCTGTGCCTAAGCCAGTAATCACTTTTTACCATCATCTGTGATGTTGGATAAGTTTTTATTCGCCAATGGATTTGTTGCATTATTGATTGCTGTATTGACTACACCTGCTGTTGCAAGTTTGTTTGCATCATCAGCTTTTGTAATATCAGTAGCCACTACAGGTGTAACTGTAATAGCACCATTATTGTTAGCAACAGTTAATTTGCTCTCGTCACCAGAAGTAACAGATTTCACTGGGTTTAAACCAGAAATTGTAGCTGTTTTCGTTGTTTCTTTTACCAGCATCGACATATTTTAATGTAACCGTTCCATTCTCTACGTTATATGCCTGTGGTTTAATATGACGTTCTGCTGTTTTATCTAATTTACCTTCTACTTTTTCATTGGTAGCGTTCAACTGTTTACCTGTTACGGCATCAGTAGAACTATTTGTTAATGCAGCATCTCGCTAGGTTAGTTACTTTGGCTCCACCTACATTAACACCATTGCCATTGATCGTTACTGCAGTACCAGCACCAGTGAAAGTTAATCCAGTATCACCTGTAATCGACGTAATACCTGTTAACGCTGAATTTACGTTATATTTGTAAGGGGTAGTTGTACCATCACCTTCAACAGTTGTGTTCGTACCATTTGCAAAGTTTGGTTTTACTGCAGAAATAGTATATGTTTTCTTACCTGTTCCATCTTCAGTGTGAGTAACAGTAACGCCATCACCTTGTACGACTTCTGTGCCTAATGCAGTAATTACTTTGTTACCAGCATTTGTAATGTTGGATAAGTCTTTATTCGCCAATGGATTTGTTGCATTAGTAATGGCTGTATTTACTACGCCTGTTGTCGCAAGTTTATTTGCATTGCCAGCATCTGTAACATTAGTAGCCACTACAGGTGTGATTGTAATATCACCATTATTATTATCAACAGTTAATTTACTCTCATCACCAGAAGCAATAGATTTAATAGAACTTAATCCAGTAATTTTTGCTTCTCCTGGTGCGTCCGCACCGTCACCATCTACATATGTTAATGTAACAGTGCCGTTCTTCACTGTATATTCACCTGGTTTAATATGACGTTCTTTTGTTTTATCTAATTCAGTTTCTATATTAGTAGCATCTAACTGCTTACCTGTTACAGCATCAGTAGAATTTTTCTGATACATCACCTTCTTTTAGGTTAGTGATACCACCCACATCAACGCTACATTATCACCGATCGCAACAGTTGTTGTACCACCATGTAATGTTAATGTATCACCAGTAATAGACGTAATACCTGTTAACTCTGGGTTTATGTTTACTTTATATTTATTATCCTCGTACCACTCGCCCCTCAACAGTTGTATTCGGTACCTGCCTCTAAGTTTAGATGAGTGTACAGTATCACCGCCAGCTAGACAGCTTTGTCAATTTTGTCTTTAACTCACTTAAAGTTAACTTATACTCTCTACGAGTAACTGCTGTTTTCATTACCTTTTTCAGCATGTCTCACTATTACCCCTGATCAACAACGACATCATCGCTATCCTCAACAAGAGTATCATTGGCTTTACAATAAAATTATTAAACGTTACCCTCGTCTCCCATCAAAGTCCTCTGCTTTAAAAGTATCTTTTCAACAGTGACATTGTCACCTGCTTGTACATTATAATAATAAGCCTTTCCAGTCAGATTCACGTCATTATACACTGGAGGAGTACCAAAGTCAGGTGGTAAATTAGGATCAACCCCATCAGATGCCCCTCCACTAGCCATCACCCATGGCGCACTAGGGCTGAATGATGTCCCTACTGTTGTCAGCTGTTACAGCCAACAATGCAATGCCGTATTTTTACGTGATATACTCATCTTTCATAACTCGCATCCTTTTTATGATTACATTGCCACTATGACGCATACTATCCGGCAACTTTCATACCTTATACATCCGTATCAAATCATCGAAATGAATGTGTTGCTACATCAACTATCTGTATAATAGAGTTTAAATATCTAACGATCTTATATTTCCAAACTACTATAACATCCAATATGGCATGAGCCACTTCCTATAGCACATACCCGTTTAGTTTGTATATTCTACACTTTTAAATATATATCTATTATAATGCATACCATCTAATAAATGCAATATTTAAACATTCATATATCTCAATATTTTATCCTTTACAATTTAAAACGAATTGAATATTTCTGTTAGATTGAAATTATGATTATTTATTCAATTTAAATACAATAAGATAACGGTGATCTCATCAAAACCCTAACCACTGAATCAGTTCGGGTAGGAATATGTCATGATCTTTGCTTTATTACTCACAACCACCAAACAATCCATAGCGAAACAAGTAGCATTTTCCTCACAAAGTATGGTATACTTGACATGTAAAAAGAAGAGCCATCAACGTGCGCAGGCGTTAGCTCATCTCAAAGCTTAAAAGATGATAAGTCTCACGTGCATAAGTGCTTCCAACACTTATCATTTACGTTAGGCTTTTTCATTTCTAGTTAAAGAAACAAAAATATCTATAATTAAGGAACGCAGTTAGTGTAGCGCACCTTCATACTTCTTTACTGACAAATTGATAGCAGAAGACCATAACATACCCTTGAGCAAACATAACCACTGTATAGGTTTGTGAAGGGGTGTTACGGTCTCCCTTTATCCTATTCAGTTAAAACCGCCACCAGGTCAGAGAGCAGTCTCATGACGACCCACAGACTGCATACCTAGTGTATTTTATCGTAAAGTATGGTATACTTTTAACTGTAAGAAGAGCCATCAACGTGCAGGCGTTGGCTCATCTTATAGTGACAAAGTACGTGCAAGGGCATAGTATAAGCGCTACACACTTTACAGTTTACGCTCTGTCATTTCAATTAAAGAACGATAACATCTATAATTAATTTTAGAAATTTTACTAATAAAAGTAATCAAAAATTTCAGAAAACCACCTCCTCCATAGTAGGAAGAGATGAACCTAACAACACGTTGATGACTTTTCTATGCATTTATTATATCACTAAAAATTATACAAACTGTTGATATAATTTAAAACTAATTGTCATAAACCATCACAAATAATATATACTAAAAACTCCCCCAAGGAATGCCATTAGACGTAGCACACTTTGTGGCGCCTTTACTGACTAAATCAATATATAGAAGAAGAGCACGACATGTTCCGGAGCAAACCTAACCACTGTATCAGTTTGCGTAGAATATGTCGTGCTCTTCCCTTTATCTAATCACACCCGCCACAAGGATGTATAAACTCACAAGAGACTATCTACGAAACCATGGCGAAAGTAGTAGTATTTATTGGCAAAGTATGGTATACTTAACATGTAAATAAGAAGAGCCATCAACGTGCGCTGTGTTAGGCTCATCTCAAAATTTTGGGAAATTTGAATTTGCCTAACGTGTTAAGGTGACAAGACCTTATTCGTTAGGCTTTTTCATTCCTAGTTAAAGAAATGATAAAGAGCTATGATTAATTTTAGAATTAAAATCAAAATATCGATTTTTCTAAACTTTTTCATAGAACCACCTCCTCCTATTACGGAAAGAGATGAGCCTAACAACACGTTAATGTCTTTTCTATACACCCATTATACCACAAAATTATACAAACCGTTGATATGTTTTAAAGAATTATTTCATTTATAAGTAAGAACTATATGCTTATCCAACTCACCATTCTCTGAGGAACGCAGTTAGACGTAGTAGCCTTTGTAGTACTCTTACTGCCAAAAATCATATTAACACAAGAAGAGCACTGACATGTTCCGGAGCAAACCTAACCACTGTATCAGTTTGCGTAGGAATATGTCGTGCCTTTCCCTTTATCATATTCAGTTAAGGGCGCATCAACCTAATTAGTGACGTTTAAACTCATTTTTCCATAATAATGAACAACATAGGAATGATTGCTACTCCAAAGAATGTAGCCGTAATCATACCAAATACTACGGTCACACCCAGGATGCACGAGCACTCAGCACCAGCGCCACTTGCCAACATCAATGGCAAACATCCAATGATGAATGCTAGGGACGTCATTAAGATCGGACGCAACCGAATCTTTGCTGCTTCAATAGCGGCATCTACATAATTCATACCTTGTTCATCCACACGAATCTTAGCATATTCGATGATCAAGATTGCATTCTTCGCTGCCAAGCCCACCAATGTAAGCAAGCCGATTTGGAAGTAAATATCCAAAGCAAAGAAATGTGTAGATTTCATCATGGCACCGATTATATTGAATAACCATGGACCAAGAACAGCACCAAAGATACCTGTTGGAACAGATAATAATACCGCAAATGGTACTTTCCAAGATTCGTACAAGGCAGCTAATACAAGGAATACAAAGACGATACCGAAACCAAAGATAATCACTACTTGGGATCCTGCTTTGATTTCCTCACGAGTTTGTCCACCCCAGTCGTAGGAGTATCCTTGTGGCAATGTATCTTTCGCCACTTCTTCTAATGCTTTGATAGCATCACCAGAGCTAACACCTTGCGCCGCACTACCACCGATGCTCACAGCTGGGAAGTTGTTATATCGCGTCACCACAAAAGCAGAGGTTGTTTTCTGCGGTGTAATATACGTATCAACCGGCACCATTTGACCTGCTGCATTACGTACTGTCAACAGATGGTTCATGCTAGATCTGTACGGAATTGATTGTCCGCTTTGTAACATAACTTTATAGTTTTTACCAAACTTAGTAAAGTCATTTAACTGCATGCCACCATAATAGCTCCTTGTAAGGTTGCTGTATAAATATCTGTCACCGCTACGCCATCACGAGTCGCTCGATCACGGTTTACGTCGAAATTATAAGATGGTGTAGATGTATTGAAAGTAGTAAACATTGAATTCAGGACGTTTTTGAGTCAGTGTCCAAAAACTGTTGTACCACTGCATTCTATTTGTTCTGTATTGGTACTTCGCTTTATTAATAAGGTACATGGAGAACCAATTGTATTACCACGCCTGAAATAGATGGTGGATTCAACGGAATGATAGTACCGTGGATCTTTAGAACCATGCATGAAAGTATTGCGAATCTTCAAGCCAAGTTGTTGATCTGCTATGTTCTGTCGCCCCAACTCAGTTAAGGATGTAAAGATAACGCCACCACTAGTTTGCGCCGCCCTCCCAGCCAAAATATCGAAACCCGGTACAGTAATAGGCCCATCCATATCTTTGTCTTCATTCGGAAATGTCCTCAGTCAGTTAATACTTCTTTCGTACGGCTAGACGCTGTTCTGGCGGTAATGAAACAGCAACCATGAAGTAACCAGTTGTCCTCTAGCTGGTACGAATCCGCTCGGAACCGATACGCATCATCCCAAAAATAGCCACTAGAATACCGCCACATGCTAACCAAGTAGCCCACAATCGATTCGCCCATCGTGCTAAAAAGAATCATATTGATCGACCTTCGATCCAAGAAACCATTAAACCACCTCTAAGAATCGTCCTACTATATTGGTACTTGGTTTCTGCACATGGTTTTTAACATAATCCCGCACAAGGCTGGAGTCAACGTCAATGCTACAAGGCAGTTATGAGATAATGACTGAGATAGCTACACTGTTAAAAGCAAACTGCTTATACAATACACCAGTTAAACCACCCATAAAAAGCAACAGGTACGAAACACAGAAATCAACATGAAGGCAATACCAATAACAGGTCCTTGTACTTTTTCCATAGCCGCCACTGTAGCCACTTTGGGTTTCAATCCATTGTAACGCATTTCATATTCTACGGCTTCACTATGACGATAGCGTCATCCACAACGAGCATGATGATAGCTAAGACCATGGCTAGTAATGTCAGTGTATTGATAGTAAAGTCCATGACTTGAATGCCGATAAAATGTCCCAATGAGTGATACGGGCACTGCAATCATTGGAATCACTGTAGATTGCCATGTTTGCAAGAATAAATACACGATAATCGCCACAAGAATTGGGAGCTTCTATAAAATGTTTTCACCACTTCTTTCATGGAAGCCTTAACAAATTTTGTATTACTCCACGATAATCTTTCGCCTGCATATCTGGTGGGAAATGATTCTTCTGCTGTTTAATTACCTCTTTTTACAGCATGGATTGTTTCTAATGCATTCGCATCATCTCGTTAAAAGAAACAGCAAATCACAGCTACTGGTTTATCATTGCCTCGCTTCTTTTGAGATAGTCTGTAGCTTCTACAGAATAATCTGTGCCCTAATTCAACACGAGCTACATCTTTCAGATGTAATAAATTATTCTTTTATCTTTTTAATAACAATATTTTCAAATTCGGAAATTTCAGCCAAAACGACCTTGTACTTTTACAGATGTGTTGAAAGCTTCGATCTTTGGTCGATTGGGTCAGATCCTAAAGCACGCCTGCCGCTTGCTTATTTTGAGTGCGGATGGCATTGCTGACATCACCTCACAGTAACCCCATATTTTGACATCTTAGTTGATCTAACCAAATCTGCATAGCATAGTCAGCACCGAACTCTTTGTACATTACCAACGCCATTGACAGATTGGATCTGCATCCATCATATAGTTTGTAGCATGGTTTTTAAGGAATGTTCTATCATAACTTCCATTTGGCGATACCAAAGAAAATACCATGACCATATCACCAGATGATTTCTCGTAGTTGTAACTCTCACGGTCTGTCACTTCTGCTGGTAAGGATGCTAAGGCGCGAGCTACACGGTTTTGCACATTGACTGTGTCCATATCAGCATCAGTGCTCTTGCTCAAACTGTACAGTTAGGTTATAGAACCATCACCAGTACTTGTGGATTCCGTATAATCCATATTTTGTACGCCTACAATTTGTTTTTCGATGACTCAGTCATACTGATTCACTTACCACCCTCAGCATTGGTACCCTCATACATAGGCAGTACGTACCTGTACTCTGAGGAGGGAAATCTGAGGATATCTGTCGATTGGTAGCCTGATAAGGAAATCAACCCAGCAATGTAATAATAATTGAGATTACAATGGCAAAGATAGGGCGATTAATAAAAGAATTTTGACACAATATCACCCTAATTACCTTCTCAATATCTTCTTTAGTCAATAAAGTAGCTTTTTACTTCTGCTCCATTTTTCGCTTTAGTCAAACCATCTACAACGATTTCATCGCCCACTTTCAAACCATTTCCATCTTTGGAAGGGCGAATGATTGTATATTTACCGCTTGTACCACTTGTTTTTACTGGTACTGTTCAACTTTTTCCATTGCGGATAACCATGACAAATGTTTTATCTAGTACTTGTAATAACGCACGAGATGGAATTCAAGATAGCGCCTTCAATTCTTTTTCACCACTGTGATAACAGAAGCTATACATATTAGGCAATAACATATGATTTGGATTTGGGAACGCACTTTCAAAATAAGTTGTCCCGTACCACTGTCCAAGTTTTCGTCAGCTTCTACAATGTGACCTTTTGATAGTGCTTTTACAATTTTATGATTATCATCATAGGTACCATAGATTTCGCCATTGGATAGTTTTAATTTCTACTTCTCCATCAACAGCACGATGAGATTTTTATACTCTAAATATTCTGCTTCACTCATACTAAAACTGAACATATACAGGATTCAGAGTTCAATGTCACTAGAGCTCGTTTGTCCAGCTGTGACAAATGTGCCTAAATCACTCATCATCCATTTCCAATGTACCATCAAATGGCGCGTATACTACTGTATCTTGTAAGTTATTTTCAGCCAATCGAATCTGTGCTTCCATAGCTTCTACAGTCTGCACGGTTTTGAGCCGCTACACTGGCTTGTGTATCTAATGTCTGGCGTACATAGCATCTTCACTCTGCCAAGGTCTGATATCGTTGTAAGTCCACTTGGGAATTTTGATGTGCTGCATCAGAGCGAGCTGCATTAGCTTGTGCACCAGCTAGATTTGCTTCATACTGACTACCATCTAATCGATATAAGGCTGTGTCCAGCATGCACGGTTTCGCCACCTTCACATACTTTTCTACTACACGACCTGATACATTGGCACGAACCACGATAGAGTTCTGAGCTAATACTGTACCATTAAAAAGATTCTTGTACATTCGTATCTGATGCTGTGATTTTATAGGAATTTACTTCCGTGGTACCTTGTCCAGGCGCTTGTCCACCACAACCAGATACAAGCACAAGAGCCGCCAAGCTGGTGCAATTAAACCATTATACGCTTGTCATTCGTTTCACCCTTTGCTTGTAATACCTTGTAATATAACTGAAATAACTTTTGGCATATATATGTATATAAATCATCACAAATGACTGGTAAGCTTTCAACACAATGCGTCGTACAGCGCCTTGTAGCATCATAATGATAATATCAATATCTCACGTGTTGAACAATGTAACCCTGCTCTTGTTGGCTACTAAATAATGTTTAAGTAAGTCCCAATCTTTCTTGAACAAAGCTTTTCAGAGTTTCTGTAGTTGCGGTATGGCTAAGAAGATTTCTCTGAAAGATTCCTACTAAAAGCCGTATATAAATTTGACCGTACTTTAAAATACTGACCTAATACTTCTTCTAAAGTAAGACTTTTATTTTTACAATATTCTCATGTTGTCTGTAAACTCTTCTGCCCCATGGACTGTAATGGTTTCCACACTTTCATGTTTAGAATGAAATTGTTCATACAACGTCGTTTTACTAATCGCAAGTGATTTTACTAAATCATCCATACGAAATGATATACCTCGCTCCTCAATCATTGTCGCCGCATGCGCTAAAATTTTCCCTTTAACGGTAACCAATATAGCCCTCCTTTTCACACTCTCTCTTGTAGCAAACCCTAAAAACTCAACCTACATTGTTCAGTACCACTTTTTAAGTTTACTCAAAAATAGAACAAATGTCAAACTAAGAAAGTAGCCAATCGACTAGACTAATTACATGTATACCATCATAATCATCGTCTAAAGCCAAATCCATAGAAAGTACTATTTTTATAATTATTAGAATTTTTGTAATGGTTTTAGCTCCTTTTCTCACGGTTTCATCCTTCATCGTTTCTGTAACTTGTATATAAAGTTTTTCCGTTGCTGTTGTTGCAATAAAATCCACTTCTAATGTATCTACCTTTACCAATAGCTACATCGTATCCTCTTCGCAATAGCTCAAGATATACTACATTTTCTAAAAGCATGCCCTCGATCCCTATCCCGGATTCCTAGTAAATAGTTCCGCAATCCCATATCAACAATGTAGTACTTTTACCCAATGTACGTAAAAACTCTTTCCCTTTTTATATCAAATCGTTTTTACATCATAAAATAGATACGTTTCTTTCAACGCACCTATGTAGGCGCAATCGTTTGATTAGCTGGTTTCCCCTACGCTTTCACGATTCACTCATCATCTGTTCAGATACAAGAGTACGTTGCTAATAGAGTTAAAGATGTAGTATTTCCAATATTATCCGCTAAAATAAAATTATCTTTCTAAGTAATTCTGCATCGGTGACTCTGCCGTCCTTTTCGATTTCTTCTTCACGATCCAAAATATCACGCACCACTACAGTAGAATACACCCCATCTAATAGTAGGAAAGCTTTATCCTGTTCTAATCCTACATCTGCTATCCCTGCATGCCACCATACCGCATATATCGCATCGAATAAATCACTTAACTCTACAATATCCTGCTGCTCATTCACAGTGCGTTTTCTTAACATGTCCCATGGGCGTTTTATAGTCTGTAACTTGATATCCGTGAAAGTCTATAAATTCACTAAACGATAAGGGATACATTTTCAATTTCAATATCTTCCCTGATAAGTATGTTAGAATATTCCGAGGATAATAAATGACGAATTGGACCCTGTAATATAAAATATCACAGTTAAAATCTACTCGAATGAATTAATATTAATTCCTCACATGATCAATCTTTTGAAGTTCATCAAAAATAAATAGTATGTATTCTCTGTGGTAACTTTTATTTTTCACATAATTGTATAAATCTTTATAGGTCATCTCTTGAAATGTTAAAGACTCAAAAATTAATAGCTATAATTTGCTCCTCAGGGATTCCTTTGCTGTATTATATTCTTGCATTAAAAGCATTTAAGCTAGATTTTCCACAACGTCTGATTCCAGTAATGACTTTAACAGGTTCTGTATCTTTTAAAAGCAATCAGCTGTTCTAAAATATTTGTGTCGTACTTTTTAATTGTTTCCTACGATTCATTCGTATCACTCCTTTTACATGTATTATACCCTCAAACTTATTTTTAGAAAGTTTAGTCATGAATACCCCAAACTTTTATTTTTTAAGAATTTAGGGTATAAATGCCCTAAATTTACAAACAAAATGCCACGCCTTCGCGCAGCATTTCCTGTAAAAGCAGATTAGTTATCCCATACTTTCGGTATATAATCTCTGTAAATAATTTGATTGCATAGTTGTCGTCAGTCCCGCCACATAATCCACGATATCTTGGTCTGTGATAGGATTGTCATGATGAATTTCATGACGGATGGCTTCAGGGTGTTCTTTATAATACAGTAAAGAGATGTTTTACCACATAGTCACCTTTTATTCCGATCTGAATTAACGACGGTGCCCGATAGACCCGCTCAAACATAAAGCGACGGAAAATATTCATGGTTTCCACTCCACGGTCGGACATAGAAATCAATGGCTGATCCATAGAGGATGTCACCATATCTGTGACCATAGCCGTAATCATTTTAGAATGGGTATCTCCAAAGACTTGTACCACTTCTTTCGGCAAATCGTCAACCCTAAGCATATGTGCCCGCAGTGCATCATCAAAGTCATGACACAAATAGGCGATACGGTCAGCTGTTCGAATGATTTGTCCTTCTAAGGTAACTGGTATATGGGACCCTGTGTGTCCTAAAATACCATCACGAACAGCTGTAGTTAGATTAAGGCCTTGTCCATCTTTTTCAATACTTTCCACCATGCGCAAGCTTTGCTCATTATGATTGAAATGGCCTACCATATCACGAAGAGCATATTCCCCTACATGACCAAATGGCGTATGTCCCACATCATGGCCCATAGCGATAGCTTCTGTCAAATCTTCATTCAAACGCAAAGCACGGGCAATAGTCCGACCAATTTGACCTACTTCCAAAGTATGTGTCATACGAGTTCGGTAATCGATCCCAGGTGCAATGTAGACCTGCGTTTTGGCGTTTTAATCGTCGGAAACATTTACTATGAAGAATGCGATCCCGATCCCGTTGAAAATCTGTCCGATACGGATCTTGTTCTTCTTCACGGTCACGAACAGACTCTCTGCTCTTTAGTCTGCATAAGGACTTAGAATTGTGTATTCTCGTTCTTCTAGCATTTCACGAATACTCATATGACACCTCCTCACTTATCGCGTTTCCATGACACGATTTTTTTGAATAATTTGCATCACCATACCAGCAGTTTCCTCAATAGATTTATTAGTTACATCAAGGACAGACAATGCAATCGTCCCATCACAGTTTTGGCATTAATTCTTCTTCAATACGGCTTACATTCGCATGAGTTTAGCCCATCGCATGTAACCCCATTGTACGAAGACGTTCTTCACGGATATTATTTCAACTTTGAAAAGGATCAATAATTAACCCCACAATTTTGCGCCCTGGAATTTGGAATAATTCCTCTGGCAAATGGTACTTCTGGTACCAATGGCAAGTTGGCGGCTTTATATTTTTTTGTAGCGCTAAGAACATAGACAATGGCGTTTTACTAATGCAATGAAATACCAATGATGACAATATCTGCCTTTTTCAAAGCCTTTTGGATTTTTCCGTCATCGTATTTTACGGCAAAATTCAATAGCCTCTACCTTTTTGAAATATTCTTGGTCGAGCTTATGAGATCATACCAGGAGCCAATCTAGGCTCCGTATCTGTCATAGTCCCTACTGCATTCATCACAGGTCACATAATATCTCACAGATTGCACCTTGCTCTTTATAGCTATATCCAAATAAGCTCTAAGATCTGGTGATACAATGGTATGACAGATGACATGTCCACCAGCTGCTGCCTCTTTTCACCCACTTCATTGATTTGTAATTCATCATTAATATAAGGGACACGTACAATATCAATCGTTTCTTTATCATATTGACTGGCCGTAGCACGCGCCACAGATTCTGCTGTTTCCCCTAAGGAATCAGAGATTGCATAAATAATTTTAGCCATACTTACTCCTATCGTTTTCCACAATCCCAGAATAAACGAGTGACTGTCGTCTTTGAAATACGACCTAGCACACGATATTCCTTATTTGCTTCTAATAATACCTTATCTATCACAGGGACGCAATCAATTTCAAAATCAATCATCCGTTCTACAGCTTCCACAACAGGCATATCCGGGTATGCTACTACTACTTTACTGGTGGGTGTCATAATCATAGAAATAGGCATAGTGTTTAAATCAGATCCACCTAAGGAAGCTCGTAATAAATCCTTACGAGATACTACACCTTTTAATATGCCATCATCACAGATTAAAATCGTACCTACATCTTCTGTAAACATAGTAACTATTGTATCATATACAGATGCCGTGGAACTCACCGCCACAACGCTAGACATCACTTGTGCCACTGTAAAGCTATTAATTTCAGCTGCTAAAGGATTATTGGCTACTTTACCCACATAATAATAACCTACTTTTGGTCGTGCATCCAAAATCCCCATCATCGTTAATACTGTCAAGTCAGATCGTAAAGCAGATCGTGTTAGATCTAATTTTGTGGCGATAGCTTTTCCTGTGATGGGGTGCCCTCTTGTTTCACAATTTGCTACTGATCGATTCTTGTCGTTTTGAAAGATTCATAGTATTGCTTTCTATGAAAAAGGAGGCTCCTTCCAGAGTCTCCTCATTTATTACCAATCTAAAGCTTCTGTATTTTGACGACCTTTGCCTGTCAAAGCATCTAACATAATACGTTGTTCTAGTTGTGCCACCATTTTTTTCGTGGATACCACAGCATCTGGATTCACAGAAATAGAATCGATACCATGACGAACTAGAACTCACAGAACTCTGGATATACACTTGGCACTGTGTCCACAGATAGATACATGTCTTTGCCATCTTTGTGCTGTTTCAATTAAATGTTTAATAGCACGTTTTACAGCCAAGTTTCTTTCATCATAAATATGTTGTACTGTTTCATTATCGCGGTCACAGCCTAATACAAGCATCGTCAAGTCGTTGGAACCGATAAGAGTAAACTCCATCCACATATTGATTGAGATTGATCCCGCCAAGATAATGTTCGCAGGATCTCAGCCATCAACCATACTCTTGAAGTCCGCATTACGTTTGTAAACCCATGCTCTGCCATAATGTGAGTTACTTCGCTCTTTGCCATCTACAGTGCGGCAGAATGGAATCATAACTTGCAAATTTTTAAAACCCAAATTCATTGCGCACTTTTTGATGGCTTCTAATTCTAACAAGAAACGCGGTGCATAGCGTTCATCATAATAGCGAAGCGCCACGGAATCCCAGTAACGCGCTAGATTCTTCTGGTTCGTGCTTATCTCCACCATTTAAATCACGGTATTCGCTAGATTTGAAGTCGCTCAAACGCAATACAACCCGACGAGGCGCTGGGCTGCACATGCTTTACGCATGCGCTGCTACATGTATCGATGGCAAAATCACGACGACCTGTTTCGATTAAAATGCAGTGCGGTGTTCATGGATGAACGTGGTCAAATGAACTCTTCACGCATTAAACCGATACTATCGCAGGTAAGTACGCCATATTTTTCAGCCAAATCTGGGTCGCCTAAAGTTCATGTAAATTTTTAGTTCCTGTAGTGGAGTTGGCTCTACATAGCAGCTTCTGCTGCCGTTCTGCCTAGTTAGCTTCTTCTAAAATCATCATAGACAATACCATTTTGTAGCATCTACAGTAATCATTTGACCGTCCGATAATCGTTTTTGTAGCCTCTTCACTGCGAGATTTTGTGCCTACAATACAAATAGAATCTCAACTCGGCTTACGATGAGACGCATGACAAGTCATACCACCAGCATCAGTGATCAATCGCTTTTAGCCTTTTTCATGGCTGGTACCCAGTCAGGAGCGGTCATAGTAGTAACAAGGATTTCTCTTCTTTGAAATCATCGATATCTTCTGGATTTTCGATGACATGGGCACGACCTGCTGCTACCAGGGCTCGCAGGAGAGCACTTTACAACAATCTTACGTTCTGTTGTAGTCGCTTCCCACTACAGCTTTCTTCTTTTTCTTTCTTTTGAGAGAATACGAGTTTCTGGGCGAGCTGCATCCATACTTTTCCATCCGTCATCGATGCCCATTCCATATCCATGCCAGCATCCATAATGCTTTTTCGATTGCTTATATGTTGCAGTTCGATGACTTGCAGCATCCGTAATCAGCTTGCGCTGAGCTGCTCATCAGGGATTTAATTTCTTCACAATCTCCATCATGTTTTACGAACTAACTGCCACATTTTTATCATTAATCATACGATCGTAATTTGTAAGGTTGCTTTTGTCTACAGTGAAATTATCTGGGTGTTACTGTACCTTGTACGACATATTCACCAAGACCCAAGAACCTTCGATAATGATAGATTTGTCATCTCCATTCATGATATTCACAGAGAACATAACCCTGCCGCTTTGGAATATACCATCATTTGGATAGCAGACAAGGCTACTGTCATGTAGTCGAAACCTTGTTTTACACGATAGTACGTGCTCTGGTCTGTAAAGTAGATGCATACATTCTTTTAACTTTCGCAATAATCATATCTGCACTACGAACATTTAAAGTATGTATCTTGTTGACCTGCAAAACTAGCATCTGGCAAAATCTTCCACAGTAGCACTAGAACGAACTAGCTACAAAATGGATTTCTCTTCCCTACCTTGCGTAGCTAACTCTTCATAGCCTTTCACGAATCGCCTCAGCTAATGGAGCTGGCATTTCTTCATCCATAATCATTTGACGTACTTCTGCAGTCACCTTGCGTAACAATGCAGAGTTTTCACATCATGCTACTTCTTCAATTTAGCTTTAATACGTTCCACCAAAACCCAGTTTCTTCCATGAAATAACGATAGCCATGGGCTGTCGTAGCATAACCCATAAGGAACAGGCACATTCGTAGAAGAAGTCATTTCTCCCAAAGAAGAAGACTTACCACCAACAATATCCACATCCTCACGATGCAATTCATCAAACCAAAGAACATATGCAGTATCACGACTCATGATTCATCCTCCATTAGAAATAGTACTCATAATTTAAGTATATAGTACATACATATAATAAATAGTCAAGTAGTATTGCATATATAGAGTAGTGTAAAATAAAATGCTTTGATATACTAATCAGTTTTCCCTTTCAAATGAGTATGATCGTAATACAGAATAGCATAATGAGTATAGTGTGCTAATACGTTATGGGACAATAAAAAGCACCCTACGCAGGTTGCAATCAGTGAGGTCAACTGGGTGGAGTCCAGCCACGTACTCCCCAGAGGAACGCAGTTAGACGGCAGCTCTCGTGGCGGTCCCTTACTAACGAATATCAAACGAGCAAGAAGGCACGGTATGTGCCCGAACAAACATTATAAAATACCGTTTGTGAGGGAGTATGTCGTGCCTTCCTTTCATCTATTTCAGTTAGAACCGCCACAGGCTACATAGACTAGCAAGAGACGATTTTGATGAATTTCCGTTTCCCCAACTTGCAACACCATACCATCTTTTCAACACGATATGTCTCTTCATTGCATTTTTCACCGTCGATTTTGAAGGCTCGCTTTAATGGAACGTCTAGCTTCTCCATTACTTGCTGTTAAGCCTGCATCAGATAGTAATTGTGGCACGAAAAACAGGTTCTTCTGTAATAGCCACTTTATATTCAGGAATATCTGTTGGCATCGCATGTTTTTGGAATACACGAACAAACTCATCTTGCCCAAAGTTGGCAGCCTCTTCACCATGGTATAAACGAACAATGGTATGAGCCAACTTCATTTTTACATCTCTTGGATGGCTCTGCACCAGATTCTAAATCCTTAGCTAATTGTTCTTGTTCCTCAACAGACATATCGTGTAAGCATAGAAAGTAACGCATCATCAACTCATCTGGAATCGACATCGCTTTACCTACATTTCAGATGGAGCTTCGCTAATACCAATGTAATTGCCAAGAGATTTACTCATTTTGAACCCCATCAAGGCCTTCTAAAATCGGCATAGTGATGATTGTTTTGTTCTGGCATACCTTCTTCGCCTTGTAGATGACGACCCATCAACAAGTTGAAAGTTTGGTCAGTACCACCAAATTCTACATCAGCTTTCAAAGCTATAGAATCATACCCTTGCATCAATGGATACATGAACTCATGAATGCTAATAGGTCGACCTTCTGTATATCGTTTATGAAAGTCATCACGTTCTAACATACGAGCTACAGTGTACTTAGATGCTAGTTTCAACACATCAGCAAAATCTAATTTGCTCAACCATTCGCTATTAAAGCGCACTTCTGTTTTCAGGATCTAAGACTTTAAAGATTTGCTCTTGGTATGTTTTTGCATTGGTGATAACTTGTTCTTCTGTCAATGGAGGACGAGTCACACTTTTACCAGTAGGGTCACCGATACGAGCTGTAAAGTCACCAATTAAGATGATAACTTTATGTCCAAAGTCTTGGAATAATTTCAGCTTGCGCAATACCACTGTATGACCTAAGTGAATGTCTGGAGCTGTTGGATCCAAGCCTAATTTAATAATCAATGGCGTATTGGTGCTACGGCCTTCTCTAATTTCTTTTTTTAAATTCATCTTCTGGTAAAAGATCAGCTACCCCATGGGAAATGAGGCGAAACTGTTCTGCTGCACTAATCATGACTATCTCCTATATTACTGTGAACTTTTAGAGGATTTTGGAGCAATAATTGGGTCTTCCCCTTTATTACTTTTTGATTTAGAAGGACTCTCATCATTTGATGTTGTACCATCATCGTTATCTAAATCTCCGTCTCCATCTTTCTTATCTTTTATCTTTTTATCTTTGTCATCTTTTTTTCTTATCTGTAGCTGGGTTTGCATTACCTGCATATGCCTCTGGTCCTACCCCATCTGGCACAGTAAAGTTTGATGCAGGTGTATCAGCCAAAGGCTGCTTGCATATATTGTCTCCAGATAATCGCTGGTGTTTGACACCTGTGGTGCCATGTAATGTCTCAGAACCACTATCGTCGCCCATCCAAACAACGGTGACTAAATCAGGCGTATAGCCAGCAAACCAGGCATCTTTTTCCTCGTCAGTAGTACCTGTTTTACCTGCTGCAGGACGTCCAAAGTAAGCATTACCACCAGTACCATATTTAATAACAGATTCTAGCATATTCGTCATTATGTAGGCGTATTTAGGTTCTACTACACGAGTTTCTTCAATGGATGATTCTTCTACAATATTGTTATTGCGGTCTACAATTTTTGTAATTGCCACTGGTTTAACTTTCACACCATTATTGGCAAGAACACCGTACGCCACAGCCATGTCTATTGGTGTTACGCCTTTTGTTAAACCGCCTAAGGCTACAGCTAAGTTATCATCACCTTTTTATCCAATGTGGTAATACCCATTTTTCTGCTAAATCTAGCACATTGGACATACCCACTTTATCAGCTGCCAATACAGCTACTATGTTATTGAATGAGCTACCGCATTACGCATCGTCATGGCACCGTAGTGTTTACGTGAAAAGTTTTGCGGTTTCCATCCATGGAACTCCAACGGTTTATCTATATACACAGTACCTGGGATTATCACCATGTTTTAAGTGCTACCAAAGTACACAAATGGTTTGAAAGATGAGCCTGGTTGACGTACCGCCATAGTAGCGCGATTAAAAGAGTCATGTACTCTACCCCCAACCATAGCCACAATATGTCCATCGTGAGGGTTGATAGAAATCAATGCCCCTTGTGGCTGGCGTAAACCATTTGCATCGGTATAGTAATCCGGGTAAGTTTTCCATCGCTTTTTTTCTGCCGCACGTTGTGCTTTTCATATCGATAGTGGTATAGATTTTCATACCTTCTTTATAAATCGCATTATCACCATAGCGTTCCGATACTTCATTGATCACATAGTTAACGAAATAACCCATACTACCATATCCATTAGATGATTGCGGTTTATCTAGCAAGTGTATATCTGCATTCTCGCCTCATCTGCATCAGCTTGGAGACAATATTCATATTTTACCATCTGCCCCAATACAACGGCTTGTCGAGCTTTCGCTGCTTTCAGATTATTAAATGGAGAATAATAGTTAGGACTTTGTGGTAAACCCGCTAAAATCGCCATTTGCGATAACGATAAATCTTGTACATCCTTACCAAAATAAACATGAGATGCAGTTTGCACACCATACGCACCTTGACCAAAGTAAATTTGGTTCATATACATTTCTAGAATTTCATCTTTGGTATAGCGTTGTTCAATACGTAAAGCCAATAACGCTTCCATAATCTTTCGTTTGAAAGTACGATCTTGGGTTAGGAAAGCATTTCTAGCTAATTGTTGGGTAATCGTAGAACCACCTTCCGCCACACCATCGTGAACAATATTAACCCATACAGCACGCAAGATACCAATAGGGTCGATACCGTGATGACTATAAAAACCGATTATCTTCTGTAGCAATAAACGCATTTTTGAAGTTTCTTTAGAATCGTAGCCAACTTTAACTGGTACACGATTCTCCTCTGAATGAACAGTAGTGATCAAATCTCCATTGGCATCATAAATTTGAGATGATGCCGCAGGTTTTATATTGCTCACATCAGGCAATGAAGACATGGTGGCACCTAAAAAGCACACCCTGCTCCTGCAACAATTAATATAAATAAGATGAAGAATAACCAAAAGGAACGTTTCCATGATGATTTTTCTTCACTGGTTTCTTTTTGACAACTCGTCTCCTTGGAGGAATTGGTCTTGATGAACTAGGATTCATATGTCACCTCTCTAAAGCTCTTTATTTCCTATAGAACACCCTTAATTATACTCTATTTGCTGATGTTTGTACAAATCGAATTCCTCTAAACCCTACTATAGGATAACCGTTGTAGCGCCAGCACCACCCTCGTCTAAACTAGCTAGGTCATAACTTTTAATACCTGGTAAGGTTCGTAAATAATCATGAACTCCTGCACGCAATGCTCCCGTTCCTTTGCCATGAACAATACGAACTGAATTTAATCCAGCTAGTATGGCTTGGTCAATAAAACGTCCTACTTCTACAATGGCTTCATCCACAGTCTTTCCAATGATATTAAGTTCTGTCGATGCATGTTGTTGACGAATCACAGCCATACCAGAACGTTTTCGTTGACGATTGGAGATAGGTACAGGATTTTCTTTACGTAATAAAGCACTAGCCTCTTCACGAGTGGCTGCTAATAAATCTCTTTCTTTCACAGTCACCGTAAGTCCATTCATATCCACTTGAATCCGTTTCCCTTGGATCGCCAATATAGTGCCTATGGATTGTAGGTTGTCTAGAAATACCACATCTCCCACTTTTATCTTAGTCACATCTAAGCGTTCTCGTTTTTCCACAACACCTGTAGGAACAGATACATTGGAAACACCTTTTCTAGCTTTAGAAATCGCATCCTGACGTTTTTGCTTATCTGTTTCATGGAAAAGAACCTTTTAACTCTTTAATGATTTGTTCACTTTCAATACGAACAGAACGTTTCATATTTTGCGCTTCTTCGCGAGCTTTTTCTAAAGATCACCTTTTTCTTATCCTGTAATGCTTTTTATCGCGCATCACTTGCGTGCGCATGCGACGAACTTCTTCTTGTTCTTTTTCAAAGCTCGCTCTCGCTCTTGGGTCTTTCTAAGCTCTTGATTTAACTCCCGGAGCATATCTTCCATAGCGCTACGTCCGTTCAGTTCCCATTGTTTACGGGCTAAGTCACCACCTCTTGTGGCAACCCCTAAGCGAGCTGCAATGCTGAGAGCATGAGAGCCACCTGCTACGCCAATATGTAGACGGTATGTGGGACGTAAAGTTCTTTCATCAAACTCCACATGACCATTTTCGACACCCTCCGTTTGATAGGCATAGGTTTTTGAGCTCATTATAGTGGGTACTCACCATCATGAGTGCTCCTTTTTACGGAAGTATTCAATAATAGCAATCCCTAAGGCACTTCCTTCTTCTGGATCCGTACCAGAACCTAATTCATCTAGTAATACTAAATCATTTGGTCCTACCTTTTTCAGTATCCGAATTACTTGCGACATATGGGCAGAGAATGTACTCAAAGCTGGCTTCAATGCTTTGTTCATCTCCAATGTCCGCATAGATATGGTGAAAAGATTGGTAACGTAGACCCACTGTCCGCTGGAATACATAATCCACTTTGGTTCATCAATGCCAACAGCCCCAAAGTCTTTTAACGACACTGTTTTACCACCAGTGTTAGAACCGGTAATCAGCAAATACGATATTTCGTCCCCAACGTAATGGTAGTAGGCACTGATCACATTAGGAGCGAGCATAGGGTGGCGAGCTTGTAGTAAAGTTTTCACTTCTCGACCTTGACTAATCGTGGCACGGACAGCTTTCATCCGTATGGCTAATTCTGCTTTTCCATAGACAAATTCTACATGGGATACACGTTTACATGCATCTAATAATGTATCTGCATGAGCTCGTACCAGTTCTGTTAATTCTTTATAAATGCGAAGTACTTCTTGTTCTTCTGCCAAGGTAGCTTCTTGCAATTCATTATTTAAGTCCACTAATCGCATGGGCTCAATATATAAAGTGGCACCTGTCGCAGATCTGTCATGGATAAGACCGGAAATGCTCCTCGATATTCTTGTTTTACAGGAATGACGTAGCGATTATTACGCATAGTAACAATGGCTTCTTGAAAATATTTTTGATTATCCTTGTCCTGCAATATTCTTTGTAAGTCATTTTTGATAGTATTTTTGGTGCGAGCTCATGGTCATACGCAACTGTTGTAGTTTCGGTGTGGCACTATCTAATAACACACCATAGGCATCAAAAGTTCGTTCAAATCGCTTGGTCAGCTTATCATGACTTGGCAAATCCTGTACCCACAAAGATAGTAATGGGTAGAGCAAATACTTTTCTTTAAAAAAACGATGCATTCGATTATATGCCAAGATAGTGGTATGCAAGTCCCAAAGCTCTTCACGAGTCAAAAATAATTTCTTTACGACTTTTCGTACAAGTTGTACGAATATCTTTCGTGCCACTGATGGGTTGCTCCACTTCTTGCTCTAAAGAGCGCATAGCTTCCACTGTTTCATCTAGAGCATCTTCAATTTTTTGACGGTTGTGCATCGGTTGCAAATTTAGTGCATATTCTTTAGCTATGGCAGAGGAACACATCATTTGCCAGCTTTTTGCCGTATATGTTGAAAGTTCTAAGACTTGTTCACTATTCATTATGATTCCCCTAAAATTCCTTTAAAAAAGTGTCCCCGTGTGATATGAGTAGCTCCTTCTTTGCTCGGTGCTTTCACAGTCCCCTCTAGTAATTGATGATACATACTCACCTCGTTAGCAATCCATTTAGGACTTCGTTGTCTTCCGTCAAGGACTAGACGTTGTAACCCAGAACGTCGTAAGTCATCGATATAGCTTTTCATATCTAACTCACGGCTATTCATAATATGGGTACGACAGAATGGATCTGTATAAATAGGAAATAGTTCACCCTTTCTATCCTGCAAAGCATAGTCTTGTTTCGTACACACCAAAGGACAACCTCGTTTATAACCTGTACCGGCAAAACTGCTGATAGGACAATACTCAGAAATCATCAATTCTACACGGCCTTGCACAATAGCTCCAATAGGCATAATATTTTTACTTGCCATCGTATTCATTTGATGCAAGGTAGCCTCTAAGGACACATTGACAGTACTAAATCCTAAGTCATTAAGTATGCCTAAGGTGTGAGAGTTAAAGGTTTGCAATCCTGTATCACCTTCCACAATTCCTGTATATCCCAGTTGATGTAATACTTCTAAAGCGCCCAAGAAATGGACTCGAATCCCATCGGGCTTTGCTTGTACCATATAGGAGAGCATATCTCTGAAAGCTGTGCTTTCATTATCCTTGATTACCCTTGGGGTACTGAAGATAATATCTTTCTTAGCATCTCGACAAAGCTGTACAATCTCCTCATAAGCGGTCTGATCCACAGGGATTCTATGTAATGGATCTCCAAAAACAATGCGGTCCACTGGTGTCTTGACTGCCTGCTGAACACTTTCTACTGAATCCACTAGGATTTCTAATTGTTTTGTATCAGATTCTAAGGTAGAAATTTGAGTAAATCCTAACACCTGCCCTACAGATTTAGTCATGTCTCCTAATAATTCCATCCCTGTTGGGCAGGTTCGCTTTACGTGCTTCCCATGATGCCACGTATTGTTGTATCAACAATTCTTCCATAGCCTCCACAGCATTTCTACGAAGGTTATTTAAGACACTGCTAGGCCACATGAAAGTCCCTTCTGGAACCGTTACATGGTCTAACTCAAATAGCGTATTTCCTAAACGGACCTAATTGTTCCGTAATTTTCTCCACAGAAGTGGGTTTGTGATTAGCCATTTGTAATACATATTCATCAGTAACTGTTACCGTTTGACCCTGACTCTAACATCATCGTCAATGACACAGTGCTACCTTCTTCACCATGTAAGAACATATAGGACTTTGTATTTACGAGTAAAAATCTTTTTAAGCCCCGTTGTTTAGTGTATCCTCCTTGGCTGGCAGATAGACCTTGCCAGATCCCTATACGTTTCAGTGAGTGATATCTTGTATACATCATCAGTGGTAAAGTCATATCTGAGTCAAACCGTAATATAGTGCACATCTCCCGTATGTGCGATGACTTTCAGCAAGATCACCTTCACTCAATAGTTTCCTTCGTTTCTATCAGTATAAAATACGTCCTTTGACATTCCCTTCTCCCAAGGTATTTTCCTAAATGGTTAGGCGCACTGATGGTCATCATCGACTTAGAGCCATTATTTTCTAAATAGGCTGTAGAGAAACCCACGATTAAATCCCTTCTTCTAAACGAGGCGAAAATCTTCCTGCTATCGCCTGTCCTGCACGATCATCGATGATGGTCCGATACGTGCCGATTACTTCATGCACATAGGACTACCTTTTTCATGCGACCCTTCTACTTTGAAGGATGCTACACCAGCTTCGATGAGCTCTTTCATATAGGCACTATAGTTTCAAATCCTTAGGGCTCATGATATAGGTTTCTTTGTCGTGTGTAATTTGCTCACCATCTAAAGTAACCAATTGGTATGGCAAGCGACATGGTTGGGCACAAGATCCACGGTTGCCACTACGACCACCGATAAAACTACTCATCAAACATTGTCCTGAATAGGATATACAAAGAGCCCCATGAATAAATACTTCTATTTCAGCCTTTGCATGTGCACAAATATGACGAATCTCATCTAAGCTCAGTTCCCTAGATAGAACCACTCTTGTAAATCCTAAGCGTTCTAGAAATTGTACGGTCTCTAAATTGGTAGCTGTCATTTGGGTACTTCCATGAAGTTCTAGAGAAGTGCTACTTGACGAGCAATTCTTGCCACACCCAAATCTTTGCACAATAATGCCGTCTACACCAATGCGTTCTAACTCACGTAGATGATCTGCTAAGGCTTTGCTTTCACGGTCACCTACTAGAATATTTCACGGTTACATAAATACCCACTTGTAATATATGTGCTAGGCGCAGAGCTTCTCGCAACTCATCGTACTCAAAATTTCCCGCATGAGATCTCGCATTGAATACCTTGCGCCTAGATAAATGGCATCAGCCCCTGCTTCAAGGGCTGCCATGAAAGTTTTCCATTGTCCCTGCTGGGGCTAATAATTCCATCATAACTCCTTATACTAAATCGGTCACCCCCTGAAAGAGATGACCGATTCTATACATCCCGTAGGATTTACGTGTTATCGTAATGTACAACCTTTATCAGCTAATGTTGCTAAAATCGCTTGGATTCTATCTTCAATATCAGAATCTACCAATGTTCCTTCATGAGAACGGAAAGATAACGTATAGGCTAAGCTACGATATCCTTCTTGAATATGTTCCCCTTCGTACACATCGAAAAATACGAACCGATTCTCAAATGTTCGCCGCCTTCTTCTTGCATCACTGCCAAGATGTCACCCGCTTGTACTGTGTTTGGTGCACAATAGCTCAAATCACGACTTGTACCTGGAATTTAGAAATACCTGTGAAAGAAATTCCTTTTCTGTTCACTGCTAACATAGCTTCTAAGTCCATTTCAAAACAAGTATGCTTTTTCCATTCACATCGTAATGGCTTGCCACTTGTGGATGTAACTCACCAAAGCGAGCGATTTCAACACCATCTACAGTAATACTCGCACTCACACCTGGATGTAGTAATGTTCTTTACTGCGCTCATACTATACTCATCAATACCCAAACTAGCAAGCACAGATTCAATGATACCTTTTAAATCGTAGAAATCTACATTTCTAGCCGACACATTCCATTCTTGGCGATCCCATTTGCCTAGGATAACCCCTGCTGCCATCATGCGTTCTTTTGGCAATTCTGTGAGTGGTAATGCCTTTTGGTTCATACACGCAGCCACTTCAAAGACAGCTAAATCTAAATTCTTTTTGAGCTACATTGCGTTTTGCTGTTTCTAATACGCTAGGTACTAATGTAGTACGCATCACGGGAATTCTCTGAAATTGGGTTCAGAATAGGAATCGCTTGATGTCTGCTATCTGTTTCAGGAATCAACAAATCTTGCAAACTATCTTTATGCATGAAACTAAAAGTAATAATTTCATCTAAACCAGCTTCAGCCAACGCATGTTTTCACATCGTGTACTAACGCATGCATAGGAGATACTGTTCCCGTTTGGATTCGTGCCAATGGCGTAGTAGGTCAATATTATCATAGTTGTGAATACGTGCTACTTCTTCTGCAATATCTGGCATGCCTGTTACATCATCACGCCAAGATGGGATAGTAGCTACCAATGCCTCACCTTGTTGTTCCACTTTGAAAGATAAAGTGCGTAAAATACTGATCATTTCTACTTCATCGATGGCAGTTCCTAAAGTACGCATTCACAGCTGCGCTTGTAGAAAGATACTGTACGTACTTCTTTCGCAGTTGCGATATACATCGATCACACCTTTTGCTACCGTAGCACCTGGTGTAATGTCCAATAACAATTGTGCTGCTCGATCTAACGCTAGTGGTGTCACTTTCGCTGTTCACACCACGTTCAAAACGGCCAGATGCTTCAGAGCGCAAGCCTAATGCACGAGAGGTACGGCGAATAGAGGCTCCATTAAATACAGCAGCTTCCAATACAACCGTTGTTGTTTCATTGGATACTTCACTATCAGCACCACCCATCACACCAGCTACTCCCTACAGGGACGATCAGCATCAGCGATAACAAGCATAGTATTTGCTAATGTGCGATCATTACTATCTAAGGTTTGAATTACTTCTCCCTTCTGTAGCTTTACGAGCTACTAAACTATGTCCATGTAGATGATCATAGTCGTAAGCATGCATTGGTTGACCTAATTCTAACATTACATAGTTCGTTACGTCCACTACATTATTAATAGGGACGAATACCACAATTACGCAAACGATTTTGCAAACCATAATGGAGATTTTTGAACCGTTACGTTTTCAATCAAACGTCCCATGAAACGAGAGCATAGCTCTGTATCAGCAATGGAGATATTCAAACGACCTTCAATGGATGGTCCCTCTTCTTGAACTGTTACTTCTGGGAATGTAGGTTCCGATTTACCTAATACGGCAAATTCACGGCTTAAACCAACCATGGAGAAACAATCTGCACGGTTTGGCGTTAATTCAAATTCATAGACTACATCGTCAAGACCAAGCACTTCTTTTACATCTTGGCCAATGGCAGTACCTTCAGGGAAGATATAAATGCCTGTCGCTTCTTCTGGTAATACTACATCTGTAGATAAGCCAAATTCTGCTACAGAACAGAACATGCCTTCTGATGTTTGTCCACGAAGTTTGCCCTTTTGATTTCTGTACCATCTGCTAAACGAGATTTATGATACGCCACAGGAACGATTTGTCCCACTGCCACATTGGTTGCGGCTGTTACGATTTGCTTTCGTAACCGGCTCACCTTCTTCTGTTAAGCATTCTACTTGGCATACTTGTAATTTATCTGCATCAGGATGTTTTGTAATTTCTACAATTTTTCCTGTATAGATTTTTAATACCTGTATCACAGTTGATCACTTCTTCTACTGGAATCCCAGCTTGTGTTAAGGCATCTGCAAATTCTTGAGGGATTTTCGCCAAGATTCACAGATACATAGTCTTTCATCCATTGTAAACTAGCTTTCACGATAACCTCCTAGAATTGCGTTAAGAAACGTTTATCATTTTCATAGAATAAACGTAAATCATTAATACCATATTTCAACATTGCAATACGTTCTACGCCCATACCGAAGGCAAAACCTTGCACTTCATTTGGATCGTAACCATTCAATTTCAATACATTAGGATGGACCATACCGCAACCAAGAATTTCTAACCAACCTGTATGAGAACATACACGGCATCCTTCACCATGGCACATGCAACAAGAAATATCTACTTCTGCACTTGGTTCTGTGAATGGGAAGAAACTTGTACGGAAACGAACCGCTGTATCTTCACCAAACATTTTTTTCAAGAATAATTCCAATGTACCTTTCAAGTCAGAGAACGTAATGTTTTTATCGATGACAAGGCCTTCTACTTGATGGAATACTGGAGAATGTGTAGCATCATAATCCCAACGATATACTTTTCCCGGTGCAATCATGCGGATAGGTGCATTTTTTTCGCTGCGTTGTAATGTTCTAGCTTGCACTGGAGATGTATGCGTACGAAGTAATACGGAGTCTGTAATATAGAAAGAATCCTGCATATCACGAGCTGGATGATCGGCAGCTAAATTCAAGCATTCAAAGTTAAAATAGTCCGATTCAATTTCAGGACCTTCTTCTACTGCATAGCCCATAGACACAAAGAATTGTTCAATTTCTTCGTTGATTTGTGTTAACGGGTGCAAATGACCTTATGAACAGGACGACCTGGTAATGTGATGTCAATTGTCTCTTGTTCTAATTTAGCAGCCAATACAGCAGCTTCCATTTGTTGTTGCACACCGTCTAATGCTTCTTCCAATGCAACACGAACTGTGTTCACTAAGGCTCCCATAGCAGGACCGCTCTTCTGGAGATAATTTATCAAGCCTTTTTAACAAGGATGTAACTTCCCTTTTTACCTAAATAGGTAACACGAATATCTTGTAGTTCCTGCAAGTTCACAGCCCTCTTGAATTTGGGCGATTGCTTTCTCTTGCAATGCTTGCAATTGTTCTTTCATTGATTCCTATCCTCCAACTATTCTTCATCTAACAACGACCATGGTAATTCTGGTAATGCTAAATCGTCAAGAACCATAAAAGGTTCCACTTCCCATATAGACGAGTTCTCCCATGTCGTTATACAAACGACATGATGTAACCATTGTACTTTTGTCCTTTGTGTCCACATTGGATACACCACGTATTCTTGCATTATTAGACAATGGTTTCACAAAAATTGCCATTAATTTGTGCTGTTGTCACTTGCTTTTTCCTAAGGTAATACAAGCCAATCCCATGAGGTAATCTGACAAACTCAAATGCACCCCCACCATACACATCGCCTCGTGGATTACTGTGTAATTGTTCTTCACTGTGAAAAGTCTAGCTCCACATGTCCTGGAGACACATTCTTAAGTGTTACATGATGCAACACTTCAAACGGATGTGAACTTGTATGGTCTTGGAAATATTCCAGTAATGTCTTATATTCCATATTTGTAACCTCTCTAAGCTTATCTCTTTATTATAGAGGATATACTACCTCATTATCAATAGATAAGCCTAGAAATCCTTGATTAAATTCAATAAGCCTTCCTCATCCATCACTGGGATCCCTAATTGTTCTGCCTTTAGTTAGTTTACTACCTGCATCTTCACCAGCAATCACCAAAGGTTGTCTTTTTGCTGACAGAGCCTGTTACCTTGGCTCCATGAGCTTCTAGGATAGCTCCTGCTTCAGTACGTCCCATGGAAGTAAGCTTACCAGTCAATACAATAATTTGTCCTTCTAATTCATTGCCAGCTGCTTCTTGTACTTCCTCTTCTAATCGTACACCAGCACTACGCAATCCTTCTACCAATCGTCTATTACGATCATCACCGAAGTATTCTACTAGGCTTTTTGCCATAGTAGGGCCGATTTCATCAATGCTAGTCAACTCATCTATGGTGGCATTCATTAAGCTATCAATGGAAGTAAAGTATTTCGCAATGGTTTGCCCTGCTTTTGCCCCAATAAGACGAATCCCTAAGCCGAACAGCACACTGACCTAATCCACGATTTTTAGAATCTTCAATGGCTTTTTAAATAAATTTTGAGCCGATTTTTACCCATCCGTTCCAAAGAGGTAATGTCTTCTTCTTGTAAATGGTATAGATCGACGACGGTTTTAATCCGATGATTAGTTACTAATGCTTCTACAATACTAGGACCTAATCCATCAATGTTCATGGCATCACGAGAAGCGAAGTGAATGATCCCTTCCTTCTCTACTGCAGGGCAATGTTCATTACTGCAATAGATGGCCACTTCTCCGTCACGACGTACCGTAGGAGATTCACAAACAGGACAAGTGCTAGGGCATTTCACAAGGTATAGAGTCCGATTGTCGCTTATCTACCACTACGGAAATTACCTCTGGAATAATTTCTGCGGCTTTATGAATACGCACCGTATCGCCAATCCGAATATCTTTTTCTTTAATAAAGTCTTCATTATGCAAGGTAGCTCAGATACATTCGTGCCAGACACAAAAGACAGATTCCAATTCTGCAGTCGGCGTCAACACCCTGTACGCCCTACATTGATCAGTAATATCTTTGACGATGGTCTCCACTTCTTCTGGTGGATATTTGAATGCCGTTGCCCATTTTGGGATCCTTCGCTGTGGTCCCCAATGTCTCTTGGTCTTCAAAGTCATTTACTTTTATTACCATACCATCTGTATCATAGGGCAAGCTATGACGCTCTGTATCCCAATATCGTATATGGTCCACAACCTCTGTAATAGAATCACATAACTTATAATGAGGATTTACATGAAATTTGAAAGCTTCTAATTGCTGTAGCAATTCATATTGTGTATGTATTTTAGATCCTTCCGAAGAACCAATAGCATAAGCAAAAAAATCTAAATTTCGGCTTGCCGTAATGGCTGGATCTTGTTGACGCAAAGAACCTGCTGCCGCATTACGTGGATTTACAAAAGTTTGTAATCCAGCTTCTTCTCGTTCTTCATTGATCCGTTTGAACTCCTTATGCGGCATATAGGCTTCTCCACGAATCTCAATGAAAGGAGGCGCATGTTCAATAACTAATGGAATGGACTGGATAGTTTTTACATTGGCTGTTACATCTTCCCCTACACGACCATCACCACGTGTGACAGCTCGCACAAAGAGACCATTTTTCATAATGTAAATTAACTGCTAATCCATCAATCTTTCAGTTCCACCACATATTGCGGAGCATGGCCTAACTCTTTTTCACAGCGCACGCCAAATTGTTCTACTTCAGCATCGTTGAAAACATTACTTAAACTGAGCATACGTTGTCCATGCACTACTTTTTCAAAACTACCTTCTACTTTTTGCCCCTACTCGTTGTGTAGGAGACGTAGGCACAATATATTCGGGATAGGCTGTTTCTAAGTCCACTAATTTTCGATATAGCACATCATAGTCATAATCTGAAATGATGGGCGCATCTTTTACATAATACAAATAAGCATGATCGGGCTAATTCTTTTTGTAATTGTTGAATTTCTTCTTGAATCTTCATTATATTTATTTCCTTATTTTTTTGTATTGGCGCAAATTTAGCCATAATTTGACGCAACCCTTGTGTAGGGAACTCAATTTTTTTAATTTTCACATTAGCACCTTCACCAACTACATCTACTACTGTACCTTCTCCCCACTTCGTATGCAGAGCTGTATCACCTACAGCCCAGTCAACAACTTGTGGATTCCGAATGATAGGTTTTGTGACAGGTCGGTTCGCCACTGATTGATGAAATGACACATTGCGTTGCAATTCTTCTTTTACCGTACGTTTAGGGCGAAGCTCTTCCACCAATTCTTGAGGAATCTCTTTTAAAAAACGAGAGGGTAAATAACTCATGGTTTTACCAAATACAGTACGAGAAGCAGCATTCGATACATATAGTTCTTCTTCTGCCCTTGTAATCCCTACATAGGCAATACGCCGCTCTTCTTCCACTTCCTCAGGGTTCATTAAGGTCCTGCTATGAGGGAATAACCCTTCTTCTAATCCAGCTAAAAATACCACTGGAAATTCAAGACCTTTTGCAGCATGTAATGTCATCAAGGTCACTTTAGATTCTTCTTGTTCAAAGGAATCTACGTCATTCACCAATGCTACTTGCTCTAAGAAGTCTTGCAATGTACCTTCAGGGTTCGTATCCATAAATTCCTTTGCCACAGACACTAACTCACCGATATTTTCTAACCGAGCTTGATCCTGTGGATCCGTGCTATTTTCTAGCTCCACCACATAACCAGTTCTATCTAAAACAGCTTCAATAATACCTTGTACAGAAAGTTCTGTAGCTTCATTCACAAGGGTAAAAATTAGACCCATAAAATCTTCTAACTTTTCTTTAGTCTTCCCTTTAATGGTAGGTATTTGATCTCAATTGACTTAAGGCTAGAAACATAGAGCTATTGGTAGATCTTGCAAAATCTTGTAACTTTACCAACTGTAGTTAACCCAATACTACGTTTTGGCACATTAATAATACGTTGTAAACAAATATCATCGAAAGGGTTCATCAAAATTCGTAGATAAGCTAAGATATCTTTTGATTTCTTTACGATCATAGAACTTCGTCCCCTCCTACCATAGTGTAAGGAATACCTCGTTTAATCATAGATTCCTCTAGTACACGAGATTGCGCATTTATACGAGTACAAATTGCCATATCGCCATAGCTTCGATTATGAATCTCTTTTTGTTTTTAATAGTATCCCTATGAAAGCTCCTTCTTCTTGTTCCGACTGAGCTTCAAAAATGACGAATTTTTGGCACCTCTGCTTTATCTGTCCACAATACTTTTTCAGGGACGCCCTCGTTGTAATCAATGACAGCATTAGCAGCCTCTAAAATCGTTTTTCGTAGACCGATAATTTTGCTCTAATTTAATAAGTTTTGCCTTAGGATAATCCTTTTTCAAAAGTCCAAGATATTTTTGAATATCTGCCCCACGCCAAGCATAAATACTTTTGATCCACATCCCCTACGACACATAGATTATGCCATTTTAGAGGCTAATAAAGATGCCAATGTGTATTGAGCATGGTTTGTATCTTGATATTCATCAATCATTATATATCGGAATCGATGACTATATTTTTCTAATACAGTGGGATTTTCTTGCAATAATTTAACGGCCACTAACAATAAATCATCAAAAATCTAAAGCATTATTTTTCACGCAATTCTGCTTCATAATAATCGTACACTTTTAGACACTTGTTGCGTATAGAAAAGTCACGAGCATTACATCGAAAAATCCTTAGCTAACTGCAATCTGTTTTTTTGCATCACTAATCTGCGCCTGCATAGCTCCTACAGGATAATATTTATCATCTAAATTTAATGCCTTTTATAGCTTGTTTGATAACAGTCTGTGAATCACCAGAATCATAAATAGAAAAATTTTTTACTATATCCCATAAAGGAATCTAATTCAAAAGCGTAAGAATTTAGCACAGAAAGAATGGAATGTGCTGAGCCAAATACGATGTGCTGTATCACCAACCAAACCTTCTACACGTTCCTTCATTTCTTTTGCGGCTTTATTAGTAAAAGTGATGGCTAAAATTTCATAGGGGCTTACCCCTTGTGTCAACAAATAGAGCGATACGATATGTTAACACCTCGTGTTTTTCCTGACCCAGCGCCAGCCAATATAAGTAGAGGACCTTCTGTCGCATATACAGCCTCTTGTTGCTCTTTATTTAAACCGTCAAATATCATAATACCTCTCTTGCATAGAACAAGGGTGCGCTGAGTTTATACTCCAACGCACCCCCTAGTATCAATTAGCCTTTCATAGCACCTACGATAGGTGGTACTACTTGTTTTTTACGGGATAATGTATGTTCTAAATATACTTCATTGTCCACAGGTTGTGCATTAAATGCAGCTGCTACCACATCATTCGCATCACCAACAAATATTAAATTAGTAGCTTCTGTTAAAATGTTTGTAATCATTAAGTAAGAAGCACTGTAATTATTAGCACTGCGCAATTCTTCCATCGCTTTTAACAAGCAACCTTTGCGACCTAAAATATCTGTTGTATCCATCACTTGGATTTGTCCAATACTGATGATTTTACCATTTGCTTCAAACTCTTTTAAATCTGTACGAACAATTTTTTCATCAGAATAGTCGGACACATCAGATCCAGCTTTTAATAATTCCATGCCATACTCTTCTAAGTTAACACCAGCAATGTCTGCTAATTTTTCTTGCCGTTTCTTTATCTTTTTCGGTACAAGTAGGAGAACGGAACAATACTGTATCAGAAATGATAGCAGATAACATCAACCCTGCAATATTTTTAGGAATCTCTTGACCATATTGCCAGTATAAATTAGCAAGAATCGTGCAAGTACATCCCTACAGTTTCATAATGAATGAAAATAGGGTTATCTGTCACTAAACCACCAATACGATGATGATCGATATTTTCGATTAATTCTGCTTCTTCGATATCATCAATAATTTGTACTTTTTCATTGTGGTCCACAAGAACAACTTTTATGTTTTTGCTTTGGAGCTTCTACATTAGAACGAATGATACCTAAGTATGTACCATTGTCTACTACTGGATAGCCACCGATGTGGGAATTAGCTTTGAAGTCACGCAATTTAGTTTCTTTGCTAATCACTTGGCAAGAAGTTTTTGTGCAGATCTCACCAGCTGTACAGCTGATGTGACCACCCATTGCAGCTTCTAAAGGCATCAATCAAACGTTGTGCCGTAATCGTACCCTACATAAGTGGTTTCCATTTTTCCACCACTGGAATACGATTCATTTCATGTTGTTTACGCCATGCTAATACATCTTGCAAAGATGCCTTAGCATCTACAGCTGGAATTGCTTCTACTACATCTTCTACTGTAACTGCAAAAGATGTTACAATCTCAGGATGTTCAAATCCAAAAGTATTGTAATGCAAAAGGATGTTTCTTTATTGGCTTGGCCAGCACAAATTGGTTGTGCTGAAATGCCCATTTGATTTTTAAGTTTGCATAAGAAATAGCAGAGCAAATAGAGTCTGTATCTGGGCTCTTATGTCCTGTCACTAAAATTGTATCTCTTAACATAGTGTCACCTCATATAATCTTCACTTGAGTTATTTATTAATGTTCTTACATTATACCATAAACGCTAGAAAATGCATAAAAAAAGGCCTTGTAAACAATCGTTTACAAGACCTCTTCATTCGTTTCTATTATGCATTTTTAGAAACTACTTGTTCTCCTTTGTAAGAACCACATGTTGGGCAAACGCGATGCGGCATCATTGGTTCGTGACATTGTGGACAAGCTACATAACCAGGTACTTCTAATTTCCAGTTAGCACGACGACGATCGCGACGGCATTTGGAAAGTCTACGCTTTGGTACTGCCATTATCTGCACCTCCTTAACATAATCACTAGGTATTAATCATCATTTTCTTCCTTCAGCAATGTTATTAGCACTGCTAATCGAGGATCTACCACAAAGGATTCACAAGAGCATGGTGAAACATTTTTGATTTGCTCCGCAATGAACACACAATCCCTTTTGCAATCATCCTGACATAACACTTGAGAGGGCTCATTGATGATTAATGTTTCCCGAATGGTCTCCGTTAGATCGATTTCTTCCCCATCGAAAAAAATCACATCATCGTCTCCATAGGTGGAATGTGAAACACCAAAAGTCTCTTCAAATGGAACAGTATGGGTATAATTAGTATCGGTTAAGCATCTTGAGCACTCATAATGTCCATTTGTCGTAATCGTGCTATTCACCACATAATGTTGACCATCGTAACGAAGCTCACCACTAATGGTTATATCATGACGGCTCCAAGGAAAAGCAGATACGTCACCAAGATCATCCCCTGATGTCGTACATAGAAAAGGGACTACTACGTCCAATCTGTTCTTTTGCTTGCTCTACTTGCAGTTTCATAATTTTACCTCGACTATACTATTATAGCTACCTATACTATCTTTGTCAAATACTAGCACTATATGTTGTTGATTTTCCTAAAAACTCATACAAGACTTAGCACTGATTTATCATGTGAAAAAGAGCTCTCCTACTGGAGAGCCCTTATGTATGTGGATTAATTTATCAAATAAATTAATTACATTTCTTCGAATTGGTCTTTACCAACCCCACAAACTGGGCAAAGGTAATCAGCTGGTTGATCTTCGAATTTAACGCCTTCAACAGCTTCGTCATAAATCCAACCGCATACTACGCAAACGTATTTTTTATCCATCGTGTGCACCACCTTTTCGTACTAAACTAGTTATCTCAGATACTTCATCTGTAAACAGTATACCACCACAATCGAAAACTTTCAATATATTCTCAATCTTTTCTATGTTATTTTTCGTATACCTATTTTGCAAACTACGCATAGCAACTGTTTAGTACAAATATATTGAATACCCTCAACGAATGCGTACATATCATCAACGTCGACTGGCTCCACCGCCTCCGGAAGAGCCACCGCCGAATCCTCCGAACCCGCCGCCTCCTGAACGTCCAGAATTACCTCTACCTCGTCCAGAAGCAAGTATCCACAGCAAAGATTGTGTTAAGGTTCCTCCCAAGAATGCAAAATCAACAATGACCAATAAGAATATGCCCACACCTATCAAGAGAAGCTCAACGTTGTCAACGGTACATCTCTGTACCTATATCAGTTTGACTTCCATCAATAGATACGCTATATTCTCTTTGGCAGCCTCACCTACCAGCACTCGATAGGTAGCGACTATACCTTGACCTATGTGCCCCTTTTTAAACGCTGGGCTCGCATACTCGTCTAATATTTGGCCTGCCTTAGCATCATTGATAGTGCCTTCTAGCCCATAGCCAACTTCAATACGCATTTGTCTATCTTTCAAGGCTACTAAGAGCAAAATACCATTATTTAGCTTCTTTTGACCTATCCCCCAAGAACGGAATACTCGATTCGTATAGTCTGTTACATCTTCACCATCCAACGTAGGGACCACTAACACAGCTATTTGGGCTTTAGTCTTTTTCTCTAGTTCCAAGCCCATTTGATTCATAGTCTGAATTTCTTCTTTGCTTAGACTCTGTGTTTGATCTAATACATACCCATTCTTAGGGGGATGTGGGCACATCTAAGGCAAAGACAGAGACACTAGCAACAAGCATCCATATAGTTATTAATACACGGCCAATACTGACAGCCCATGTCCATCGTTTTTGTCATTCTACCTCCCTAATAAGATAGCCAATCTATATACAGAATTAAAACTGTACTTTAGGCGCACTTTGTGCATTTTGATCAGCTTCAAAGTATGGTTTTACTTGAAATCCCATAGATCCAGCAATCAATGATGTTGGTAATGTACGAATCTTTAAATTATAGGCTTGTACACTACCATTATAATCTTTTACGAGCTACGGCAATGCGATTTTCTGTACCTGCCAGTTCATCCTGTAAGGCTCTAAAATTTGCATCTGCTTTTAAGTTTGGATAGTTTTCTACTACCACTAGCAAACGACTCAAAGCACTACTTAACTCTTGATTTGCTTTTGCCGTTTCTTCCACCGTCTTCGCACCACCCTAGTTTAGCTCGTGCATCTGCTACCGCTTGGATACTATCCTTTTCATGCGATGCATAACCTTTTACAGTGTTTACCAAATTCGGAATTAAATCAGAGCGTCGTTGCAATTGTGTTTGCACCTGTGCCCACTGACCATTCACCTGTTCTTCCGTTTGTACCAATCCATTATAAGAACTAAAAATCCAAATTAAGATAACACCTAAAATACCTAAACCAATTATCCAAGACTTTTTCATAAGCCCTCCTTTTCATGTCCACGCATATAATAAGCTGCTACCCTTGTTAGCACATTGTATCATATACGCGTCTACTTCCTAATCATTGACTAATCGATATTATAATCACTTCATGCACCATTCCCCTATAGAAAAGTAAACCAGCACTTGTATGGAGTGCAGTACATAGAATTCTCTTATATTATACATCGTTTTATACATCTTTTATAGCAACTATATTTTTCATTCTATTAGGCTATAATGAAAGCATGTTGAAAGTCCCAGTGATTCAGAAGGATGAGTCACTACTCTATATAGGAGGAATTATGAAAAACTAGTTTAACAGAATTATTAGGCATTCAGTATCCTATCATTCAAGGTGCTATGGCTTGGACATCTGAGCACACCTTAGCAGCTGCCGTTACCAACGCTGGAGCTACTGGCGTTATAGCTACCGGTGGTCGTGACACAGAATGGGTTCGCCAAGAAATTCGTCAATGCAAATCCTTAACTGATAAACAATTTCGGTGTAAACCTGATGTTAATGGCACCAAACTTAGATGATATTTTAGCTGTCATAGTAGAAGAAAAAGCCTGCATTCGTAACATTAGGCCGGGCAATCCAGTTCCTTTCATTGAACCATTACATGCGGCTGGCATTAAAGTCATCCCTGTTGTTCCAAATGTAAAACTAGCTAAAACGGGTGGCTGCTGCAGGCGCCGATGCAATTATCATCGAAGGTCAAGAAGCTGGCGGTCACATCGGTACACAAACAACAATGGCCTTACTAGAAAAATGTAGTTCCAGAAGTTGACTATTCCTGTTGTCATTGCAGGTGGTATTGTCGATGGCCGTGGACTTGCTGCTGGTCTTACAATGGGAGCTGCTGGCGTACAAATGGGCTCTCGCTTTATCTTAGCGAAAGAATGTAAAATGCATCAAAACTGTAAAGATGCTATCATCAATGCGACGGATACTGATTCTACAGTAACAGGATTGACGTTCAATCATGGTGTACGTGATCTAAAAAGCGAATTTACAGCTCGTTACTTTAGAAGCTGAATATAGTTGTGCTCCTAAAAAGTGAGTTGACTGCTATGGCCATTGGTACAAATAAAAAGCTGCCGTGGATGGCGATACTGTAGACGGTGTTGTGCAGGTTGCCAAGGCTTAAATCGATTAACTGCTATTGAACCTGCTAAAAACAATTGTAGAATCTGTTGTGGCTGAAGCGAAAGAAGGATTAGCACAACAGTTTATCTAAATCATACATATATCTTCTACTAGTATCATTTATATTAGTTTATATCCCCTTGGTTTAGTACCCAACCCAAGGGATTCATTAAATAACACTACTGTATACAAAATAATATAGGAGGTTACTATGTTACCATTTAAAGGTAAATATCCAAAACTAGACCCAAAAAGTCATGCTATGCCAGGCGCTGAACTAGCTGGCGATGTTGAATTGAAAGAATATGCCTCTGTATGGCAAAATGTATCGGCTCGCGGAGATGTCAATAAAATCGTTGTCGGTCGTTACCTAATGTACAAGACAACTCTGTACTCCATGTAGATGATGATCATGCTTGTATCCTTGGCGACTTTGTTACCATCGGCCACAGTGCCATCATCCACGCTTCCACGTTAGAAGACCACGTATTAGTAGGCATGGGAGCTATTGTTCTTAGCCGTTGTCTCATTGGCCGTGGCTCTATCATCGGCGCTGGTGCCCTTGTACTAGAAGGCACAGAAATCTCTCCACACTCTAGTAGTGGGTAGCCCTGCAAAAGTCATTCGTACCGATGAGAAAAATGATAGAAAAATCCACAACCAAGCTGTCAAATACAAAAAACATTGTGGACAAAAGAATATGGATTTTTACCAGATGCTGATGGCGAAGTATGGGATCCTAGCCAAACTATTGTGTAATAAAAATATATTAAAAATAAAAACGATATGGCTTATGCCATATCGTTTTTCATTTCTTTTATCACTATAATCATTACTCTGGCACAACACAACCTTACCTTTCAGTAACGACGCTTGTATATCAATAATTCGTTGATTACTACTCCCCCTAAATGCTAATCCAGGATCTCGTAACTCATCAACAAATTTCCCATCTACTAAGATATGGCACCGCTCTAACAATTGTCGTTTATGAGGGCAAGCCAAAATTTCTTCATAGGTATATCCCGAATAAACCCAAATTGGTTTGTCCGGCGCCACTTCTAAAAACTCTATCCACTAGGGGAACTAATCCATCCACATTTTGAAACGGTTCTCCTCCTAGTAAGGTTAATCCACTGCAACTAGGGGTCTACTACATAGGACAACAATCGCTGTGTATCTTCTTCAGTCCATTCTTTTCCCTGCAGAAAAATCTTGGTACTCTTCATTAAAGCAATTGTAGCAGCAATGTGTACAGCCTGTTACAAATAAAGATGTACGAATACCTTCACCATTGGCAATGTCATATTGTCTTAACTGTCCGTATCGCATGGTACACCTTCTTTCAAAACAAGTTAGATATGCATAACCCTGTCTTTTTAATCTCTTTGTCCGCCCTTCATTCCAGAAATTTTCCCCTAAGTATCCACAAGTTCTACGGATGACAGTCAATGTATCACGATTTGTATTATGACAACGAGGACATTCCCATTGCACCTGGTCATTAACTATAATTTCTCCATCAAAACCACATTCATGACAGTAGTCAGATTTTGTATTAAATTCTGCATAGGAAATTGTATCATAAATATACTGCATCATTGTCAATAAGGCTGGAATATTGTTAGTCATATTAGGAATCTCAGCATAGGAAATACATCCGCCTGTAGATAACTTTTGAAATTCAGATTCAAAGGCAAATTTATCAAACACATTGATTTCTTCACGTACATTTACATGATAACTATTCGTATAATATCCTTTATCTGTAATATCAGGAATTTCTCCAAATCGAGCACGATCAATGGATGAGAAGCGATTCGTTAGCTTTCTCGCTGGTGTACCATACAAGGCAAAGCTAATGTTGTGTTTGCTACGCCATGTTTCGTAGCCTTTTGCAAACGTTCCATCACTTTTTTAGCAAACTCATGGCCTAGCTTCCGATGTATTGGAGTCTCCCACAATTAGCTTTGTTGCTTCATATAAACCAATATAACCTAAAGAAATCGTAGCATATCCACCTTCTAATAACGGACGGATGGGAGCCCCCTTAGGTAACCGAGCTATGGCACCATATTGCCAGTGAATTGGTGATACATCGCTGGTAACATCTTTTAACAATTCATAACGGAATAATAATGCTTTTTCAGCTAACTCTAACCGTTTTTCTAAAATTTCAAAGAATGCATCTTCTTTGCCTTGCGCTAAAATCCCAATTTGTGGCAAGTTAAGACTCACCACTCCAATATTAAAACGACCATTAAAGTACATAGTCACCTTGGTCATTTTTTTCCAAGGGGATAAGAATGAGCGACATCCCATAGGGGCAAATACATTACCTTCATAAATTTCCTTCATTTTTGCAGAAATATAATCAGGATACATCCGTTTCGCAGTGCACTGTGCAGCTAATTCTGTTAAATAATAGTATTCGCTAGTAGGGTGTACATTATGTTCATCTAATACGTAAATTAGTTTAGGAAAAGCCGGCGTAATATATACATTCGACTCATTTTTAATACCTTGAATCCGCTGTTTTAAGATTTCTTCATCAATCAATGCAGCTTCGTTTGCGAGCTCACTATGTGGATCAAAATGCATAAATAATGTGACAAAAGGAGCTTGTCCATTCGTTGTCATCAACGTATTGATTTGATATTGAATCGTCTGGATACCATCTTTTCACTTCTTTTTTGTTCGATTCCAAGCAATTTCTTCTGCTTTTGTTAAATCAGGCTCCATTCCATACACTTCTACTTGCTCTTGTAAAGTTAGCTCCAAGTATTTTTCATAAGATTTTCGTACATAGGGAGCCAAAATACGGTCTATACCATTGATACTTTGTCCACCATATTGTCCAGACGCTACTTGAGCAATAATTTGTGTCGTTACCGTACATGCCACTTGAAAAGACTTAGGTGTATCAATGCGCTTTCCATTAATGACCGTACCATTTGTCAACATATCTTCTAAGTTTACTCAGACAGCAATTAAACATGGGTTGATGATATAATCCATGTCATGAAAGTGAATGGCCCCACTATCATGAGCCTGTACGATATCCGTAGGAATCAGCTTTCTACGAGCAATATCTTTACTCACTTCCCAGCAATTAGATCTCGTTGCGTAGACACAATGGACGCATCTTTATTGGAATTTTCATCTAATACAGCTACATTCGATTTATTCAACAGGCCAAATACATCTTTATCTGTCGTATTTTTCTACACGTTTGAAAGCTTGCACAGCCTTATAATTTTTCATAAGCACGTGCAGTGGCAGGGTTATTATTTTCCAACAATTTATAATAGACTTGCTCCTCTATGGCATAAATTGTCATATTTCTATCTATTTTTGTGCATAGGCCTCGATTTCATTGGCAATTTGAGGGCTAAACCGGCTGTATAGACACCGGTACTGCTATGCATCGCCTTTTTCTATAGCAATGATAATTTTTCTTTATCAAAATGATGCTAAACTACCGTCACGCTTTATTACCTGTGTCATACTAATTTCCTCCTCACTACCATATGCCATCTACCTTCTATTTTCTGCAGGGCCCTATTCTATAGGTAGTAAATCAAAATATAATCTATACGTCTTAAATAGATCGTCTTATCAAAATAAAATTCACCTACTCCTGTGGGTGAGGAATGATACTCACATTCAGTACAGACACGAAAAGAGCACATCTGTTTGCTCTTTCTTTGTTACTACACATGTAGTTTGTTTTCCATTGTGACTTCATGACTTTTAGTATACTATATATTGTAGTTATTTTCAATCTATAATACAATATCATGTATTACAATTAGATATACGATATACAGAGATAAAGCGAGTACTATATCCCTTACCCTAGTAATTCAAAGAATTTTCTTATATTTCATCTCGTATACAATACTATCAAGCATTACTAAATTGATATATGCCACAATCCAACCTATATATCAGTAATAAAATAACGACTACATCTATAGAGATAGTCGTTACATGCATCGCCTATTATAATTTAATTTTTGTAGCAATCCATGCAGAAAGGATAACTTTCACAATATCACCAATCACAAAATGGATAGAATAAAATAATTAATGCTTTTTGTAATCCTTCCATATCAAATGGGATGTTCGCAACCCACATAAAATAAGGTACAGCTGCTAAATAAGTAATAATGATACTTACCAATGTCGCCACAACAGCATAGCGCAAAAAGCTTTTTGCATTCCCTTTTAAACAACTAACTGCTGTATAGGCAATTGGCCAAATCAAAATGAATCCACCAGTAGGCCCCCAAATCTTACCCATTCCACCAGTAAACTTCAGTAAATACTGGCAATCCAACAGCCCCTAACAGAACATATACCACTAGTGTTATAAACGCTTGTTTCGGTGGTAATAATAAGCCTATTAAACACAAAGCTATGGTAATCATAGAGATCATCCCTACACCCATTGGATTTGGTATAGATAATTGGGCCATTACACAAGCCAAAGCAACTAATAAAGACATTCTAACTAAGTCTGTCGTCTGAAATGTACGTTTCACATTGCTAGCAGTTATACTCTCTGTCTCTGAAGAAGAATTCATTTCTCGATTATTCATTATGATTCATTAGCTCCTCTGTCATACACCCATTTGCAGTCGTGCCAAGCCACCATGAGTTCCTACTAATTGACAATGACCTTTTTGAAGCTTACCATCTGTATCAATAGTCATTTTCTCCACTGAAATAACGTCGCCACCATAAAATGGTGATGAAAAAGTAATGTCAAGCTGAACTAACATCTCTTCATCTAATACATGATGTGCCATATGTGATAAAAACCATTAATTCCGGTACAATGGGAACATCATCACGATACATAGGATTCATATCTTGTATAGCATCTGCAAACTCAAGAATTGATTCTTGGGTAAAAATAAATTTAGTTCTTGTTCTATCCTTCAAATCACAAGGCCAAGTTTTTGGCATTTCCTCTAATGATACTTCACCGTGTCCCTTCCAATCAGGATTCGATCGTTCTAACATCGTGAGACACTATGGTACCTTTTGGATTCGATGCACGTCACTATATGTCTCGTTTCTTTGGAGTATAGTTAATTTGTAACTGCGGTGATCTTGTAGTTCGTTTGTATTGTACAGTTCGTACAATAGCGGTATTAGGTATGTCCCTTACACTTGTCAAGCCCTTACATAGTGTATGCATAGTGCCTCCTCCCCATTCAATGGGTATACTGGATCTTACAAGTCTTACATAAATCTTACATTCTGTTACACCTTTTATTATATTAATCAAATCGTATATAGTCAACTTATTTTTCAAATTCATTTGTTAACAAATTTTTATATTCAACGTTAACGCAATATCTCTTAGATTCTTAATCAACTATCTACATTGAAAAAGGACTGCATCATCACTTGCATCTACTACAGTAACGATGGTCCTATTATAATATTACAATGTACATGCACGATGAGTCACTATTCCGTATTAGAAGGAGTAACCTACACCCGCATGTAAACCTTTTCACATCAGTTTTAGTTTCATTCATTTTATATTGATCGTATTGATAATACACGTTCAAATCAATATCAGGACGCAAACCATAGGAAGCACCTACTTGGAACGTATGCTTAATATCATTACCAAAACCTGCTTTTGCAAAAGCCTTCTACCTTTATCAGACTAATTGAGTATGTCCAATCACACCTGCTTGGTATCCAAAAGCCCACTGTGTTTAGGTCCCCATATCCACGTAGGTACCAGCACCATATACATTCACATTTAGGATGTACTGCATAAGCACCTGTTAATTGGTGATCATTAATATCTGCTCCTGTACGATGCACTTTATTAAAGGAATATTGTAGCTGCTACATTTATCGGATAGCCCTTGTTGTGCAGATACACCAAAACCATCTTTCTACGTTTTGGAATCATTTGTGCTGATTTATTGCTGACAGAATATTCAGCACTGATTTTAGTTTCACCAGCATTAATTTTTGTATACTGGCACAGCTGCTGCAAACGCAGAGGCACCAAAAGCAGCTAATACAACTGTTGCTACTAATACTTTTTTTCATAGCATCCTCCTATATGAGAATCTTATCGTTTCATAAATGCAGTACTTCTGGAGAGTTTACCAGATGCACCAAATGAGCTTTTACGAGCAAAGCCATTAGCTAGAACCTTGATCACCAAAATCCAGTAGCTACAACTGTAATATATACTTTATCTCCAGCATTCTCATCAATAACAGAACCGAAAAATAATATTTGCTTCTGGATCTGCTAGCTTCAGAAATAATTTCTGCTGCTTCATTGATTTCGAAATAAAGCTTAATTCTTCGCTACCAGTGATGTTTAACAAGATACCTTTTTGCACCGTCAATAGAAGTTTCTAACAATGGGCTGTTGATAGCTTGTTTTGCAGCATCTACAGCACGGTTTTCACCTTCACCAACACCGATACCCATCAATGCTTCACCTTGGTTTAGTCATGATAGTTTTAACGTCAGCAAAGTCAAGGTTGATTAAACCTGGTTTTGTAATCAAAGTCAGAAATACCTTTGATACCTTGACGCAATACTTCATCAGCTGTTAAGAACGCATCTTTCAAAGATGTTTTACGGTCAATAATACCCAATAAACGATCATTTGGAATCGTGATGATAGTATCAACTTTACCAGTTAATGCTTCAATACCACGTTCTGCTTGTTCTTTACGTTTTTTTACCTTCGAAAGCCAAATGGTTTTGTTACAACACCTACTGTTAATGCACCAACTTCACGAGCACATTCTAGCTACTACAGGAGCAGCACCTGTACCAGTACCACCACCCATACCAGCAGTAACAAATACCATATCAGCACCTTGAAGGGCTTTTCAAAATATCTTCGCGACTTTCTTCTGCAGCTTCACGACCTACTTCTGGATTAGCACCAGCGCCTAAGCCTTTAGTTGCTTTTTCACCAATTTGAATACGAACAGGTACGTTAGTTCCATCCAAGGCTTGTGTCTCTGTATTAGCTACTAAGAAGTCAACATTTTCTAAGTCGCTGCCAATCATACGAGAAACGGCATTTCCGCCGCCGCCACCAACACCAATAACTTTAATTTTTGCAAATTCTGACATCGAATGATCCTCCTCTTTCACTAGAGATATATTTCATATATGATCCTATGACATTATACTACTAGTCTATCTTATCTTTTTATAATTTGCTTTTTATTTTACAATATATATTTTAATCAATGAAAAGCCATTAACAAAATCATTCCTAGCTTACATTAGTCAAGATTTTATTGAGTTTTAATGAAAGGAGATTTAATATTTACATCAATAAATTCTGCAGAAACATGGCGCTGCGATACATCCTGAATCATATCGGTAGTAATTTTTAGCTTTTCTTCTAAATCACTTCTATCTCCCAATGTGAATCGGCAATCCATCCACTGTATAAGCGATGATATGCTCAGCATCACCTACATTAATTTCTCCAATTTGTTTTCTTTTATCTTCAGGAAATCCCATCATGTACGTAATAGCTCCCTCGAATTCCCTCTGATTCAACAGTGTCCCCAATAAAGCAGTTTCCCAACCGCACGCCAGATATAATAGGCACTGTCGTATCGGGGAATCGTTGGACTACTTGCGATGACCATACCTTGTCTATCTAAAAGCAACAAAGCCCAAATTGAGAGGGATACAACCACAACAGCTGTACGTTCTTTCACATCTACTTGCAAAGTAAGAGGAAGTGCATACGATACATGCGCTGTATCAACGCGTATGTCTTTTTGCAATCGTTCTTCAAGCGCTCCCTGTTCTCACACGTAATATATTCACTGGATATCCTAAATCACCAATGGCCACTACATCTTCTGATGACAACTGATTCGTGCCTGTCACCTGAATTTGACCTATTGGTAACGGCAATGTAAATAGTCCTATAATAAGAGCGGCGCCAATGACAGTTTTCCACACTATAGACTTAGAAGGAGTCCGTTTCTTTTTGATACGTCGCCGCCTTTTTACTCGGCGTGGACCATTTGGGGTATCAATGGTAACAATTTCCCAAGTAGAGTCCTCTTCTCAGCAGGAGAAGCAGTTCTTTCATCAACAGTAGCAACCGTCTCGCCTTCCTGTCTTTCAAATCTAAATTCTCAGGTCTATTTGAACCATATCCACTCCTAAAACTTATGTAATCCAGCGGAATGTAAAATTTGTTCGCATAGCTCGGGAAATTCGATGCCGACAGCTTTTGCTGCTTTGGGCACTAAGGAAGTAGCTGTCATGCCTGGCACTGTATTATATTCTAGTACAAACATGTCTTCACCATCATTCATCATGATATCAACACGAATTACTCCAGCGCATTGCATTTGTGATACACAGATTCACCAATCTGTTGCATCTTAATAGACTGTTCTTCCGTAATTGGGGCAGGCACCAAATACTCAGTAGCACCAGTTGTGTATTTCGAAGCATAATCATATTCTCCAGAGTGAGGTCTAATCTCTATAACTGGAAGTGCTTTTTCCATCTAATACGGATACAGTAAACTCTCTACCATCCACAAAATCTTCTACAACGATGACATGATCAATCTCTAAGATTTGTTTTAACTTCTTGCTCTACCTTAGATACTTCTTTAATAATAGATACACCAATACTAGAACCTTGGCTAGCTGCTTTTCACTACAAAATGGCACTGTAAAATTGGTAGTGAATATCGGTCTAGAATCTCTTCCACTGTTTGCTGTTGTTGATCGTAGGATTTTGATCGAGCAGTAGGAATCTGAGCCCCTAAGAAGACATGCTTACTCATTTTTTTATTCATCCCTACAGCATGAGCCATAATACCAGAACCTGTATAGGGAATACCAGCCATTTCTAGAGCCCCTTGCAACGCTCCCATCTTCACCATATTTACCATGGATTGCGTTAAATACAACATCACATTCTAATTGTTGCAAGTCTTGCACCACAGTCACTGGATTACATTCTAATGTATTGGCTTTGTATCCTTTTACTTTGTAACGCCTCAGCAATGGCTACCGGCCGTTCTTCTCGATACTTCAGCTTCTTTTGATGGTCCCTCCCATGAGGACAATAATGCGTTTATCTTTCACTTTATTTCTCCTCCAATAAAGCTAATAGTTTTTGGACCATATTGATTAATATTACCTGCGCCCATAGTGATGACTAAATCATTTGGTTCAATCACTTTAAGAGCTTCTTCTGGCAATGTATTTACATCAGCTACATAGCGCACTTCTTTTCCTGTTAACTCTTTGATCATCAATGGAATCGACATGCCATCAATTCCCTGGCTCTGGCGTTTTCGCCTGCGCTATAAATATCAGTAATAAACACTACATCGGCTTCTGTGAAAGCTGTACCAAATTCTCTGAGCAACAATTTTGTACGGCTAAATCGATGTGGTTGGAATAAAATTACTACACGATGGTCTTCTAATGATTTTGCAGCCTTAATGGTAGCTGCAATTTCAGTTGGATGGTGAGCGTAATCATCTACAACCCATACATCTTTTCACATGACCTTTTGTTTCAAATCTACGTTTTTGCACCGATAAATTTACGCAATGCTTGTGCCACTACTTCAAAGGACAAACCTTCTCCAAGGGCTACCACAAGTGCACCTAGCGCATTCAATGCATTATGTTGTCCTGGTACAGCTAATCGCAAAGTACCTAACACTGTATCCTTATGAATCACTTCAAAGGTAGTAATCCCTTGTTCAATACGTAAATTATCAATACGATAGTCATTGCCAGCGCCTAATCCATAGGTAATACAAGTTCGTTTGATGTCTGACATAATTCGACGAATAGATGGATTGTCACCACATACAACAGCTACACCATCTTCTGGTAACTTTCATAGAAAATTCTGTAAAAGCTCGCAATAAATTTTCCACCGTACGATAGTGATCCATATGGTCATTTTCAATATTTGTAATCACAATACGTTTCGGATTTAAATGCAAGAAAGAGCCATCGCTTTCATCGGCTTCCGCAATACTATATTTTCCTTTGCCTACATGACTACTGCCTTGTAAATAGTCTACCTCTCCGCCGATAATAATCGTTGGATCTTGGTTTGGCTTCCATAAAAATTTGACCTAGCATCGATGTAGTTGTGGTCTTTACCATGAGCACCAGCCACCGCAATACCATAAGTCTCATCCAAAACAGCTTTTACAATATCAGAACGATGCAAAATCGGAATATTTCGTTCACGAGCTCCAACAATTTCAGGATTATCTTCATGAATCGCCGTGGATCGAATAACAACATCCGCCCCTTCTACATGTGATGCATCATGACCTAAAAATATAGTTGCCCCCGCATTTCTAAACTTTTCTGTGGTCGGAGATTCTTGAATATCTGAGCCTGACACAGTAAATCCTTTTTCAATTAACACATGAGCAATGGCGCGCATACCAGAGCCTGCGATGCCGATTAAATGTATACGTTTATAGGTATCTAACATGAAGATACTCCTCTCTATGATTTAGTAATAGATAATGCCAACTTTGCAATGTCTTCAGCTGCTTTTGCTTTTCCTAGCCCTAAAGTAGCTTCTGCCATCAATTTACGTCGTTCTGCTGTTTCTAATAACGATGTTAGCGTTGTAATAATGTAGCCCCATTGAGTTCTGAATCAAGAATCATATCAGCCGCTCCAGCTGATACAAAAAGCTTTCGCATTATATGTTTGATGATCTGCTGCGGCATACGGATATGGTATCAAAATAGATGGAATCCACGGACTGCCAGTTCTGCTAATCCAATGGCTCCGGAGCGGAAAAATTGCCACATCAGATGCTGCCATAGCCATATCCATATTGTCTAAATACGGTACAATATGTGAAACTTCACTATATATGGTACCTTCTTGAATACCTAAACTGTCGCATACACGTTTATATTCATCAGTACCTGTGGCGTGAATAATTTTTACATCGGTTCTGTCTCTGAATGCTTCATGAACAGCTGTCATGGCCGTATTAATACTTCTAGCACCACGAGATCCACCAGCTACTAAGATCGCTGTTTGATGCTCTTGAATACCAAAAACTGCCGCCCCTTTTTCACGATCCGCTGCTACTACAGCTGGTCTTACAGGATTCCCTGTATACACTACTTGTTTGGCTTTTTGGAAACGCCCCAACTGCCTCTTCATAACCAACAGCTACCACATCGACAAAACGGCTTAATATTTTATTCGTAATACCTGGCACTACATTTTGTTCTTGAATCAACGTAGGAATCCCACGCAAAGCTGCCGCCATCAGCAATGGACCACACACATAGCCCCCTGTACCAATCACAATATCAGGCTTAAACTTTTGAAATCAAGCGATTTGCTTTCCACAAAGAACTAATTGTTTTTCCTGCGGTAATAAATGTATCTAAAGAAAAAGCTACGTTGCAGCCCCTGTACAGGTAATGTAGTAAAAGGAATTCCTTCTTTAGGAACGATACGAGATTCTAATCCCTTTATCTGTTCCTACATATAAAAAAATTGGCATCTACCATTGTTTGTAATGTTTTATATATGGTTATGGCTGGATAGATATGTCCACCAGTGCCACCACCTGAAATCATGATATTCATGTATAACCTCTTACAATCGTTCTACAAGTCTGCGGAAATGATCCCCGCGATCTTCAAATCTGGCATACCAATCAAAACTAGCACATGCTGGGGATAATAACACAATATCTCCCTCTTCCGCAATACGAGCACTCAGCAGCACAGCTTCTTCCATAGATTCACAACGATGAATATGCGCCACACCGGCTTTGACTGCTGCTTCAGCAAACCGTTGGGCAGCTTCACCAATTAAAATAAGTTCTTTCACATTTGTTTTTACAAGATCCATCAATTCCTTTAAATCTGTCATCTTATCTTTTCCACCCGCAATCAGTATAAGTGGTTCTGTAAAAGATTCCAAAGCTTTGATCGTAGAATCTGTGTTCGTCGCTTTAGAATCATTGTAATAAGTCACACCTCGTAATGTTCTAATTCGCTCTAGACGATGTTCTACACCATGAAATTTTTGAAATAGCACGATATATATCTTCAACTGCCACACCCAATGCATAAGTTAAAGCAATCACACTCAATATATTCTCAATATTATGAGACCCCGGAATGTGTATATCTTTTTGTCGTAATCACTGGAACGGCTTGACCATGCAACACCGCATAACAAGTATCTTCGTCAAAAATACGCTCCATCTGTGACAGGTCTAATTTGACTGATACCTCAACACTCTGCCTTTTTACTCGTTCAGCCATGCCTGCCACAATCGAAGTATCAAAAATTTAATACTGTACAGTCGCTCTAGCTCTTGATTAACAAAAAATATTTTTCCTTCGCTGCTTGGTATCGTTCCATCGTTTTATGACGCAATAAATGGTCTGGCGTTACATTCAACAAAATAGCGCCCTTTGTGCGAAATTTATCAATACTTTCCAGTTGATAGGACGATAACTCCGCTACTAATACTCCCTGTCTCTGGAACAGCTAACGCTTGCTCACTTAAGGAATACCCAATATTACCACCAACATACACATCCCACTCTGCTTCTTTTAGTACTGCTGCTAACAAAGAGGTAGTCGTAGTCTTTCCATTTGTTCCAGTCACACCAAGGATAGGAGCTTTCGATACTTCATAAGCGATTTCTACTTCTCCCACTACTGGAATATTCAGTTTTTTAGCCTCACAAATGATAGGAATCTCTGAAAGAGATGCCAGGTGACACTACTACGCGATCCGTATGATCTAAAAAGCACAAAATCTTGCTGCCCTGTAATCACAGTAATGTTATCATCTAAAAAGCGCTGGCTTTCATCAGCATCAAATTCAATTTGTTTATAGTCATTTAGTGTTACCGTAGCCCCTAATTTTGCTAATGTATGTGCTACGCCAATACCGCTCAGTCCTGCACCTAATACCAAGATATGAGAACCTGTATAATCCATTTTATCACCTTACCCTATATGCAAGAATAACGGCTCTTACTTGGTAGAGCCGTAATCTATATTATTTCATGCTGAGAATTCCAATTCCAAGAATAGCCGCCACTAAGGCTACACTCCAGAATACATATACTACTTTTCGTTCACTCCAACCACCTAATTCGAAAATGATGGTGAATGGGACTCATTCGGAAAAATAGCGAACTCCACGTGTTTTAAACGAAGCTACTTGTAAAATAACAGATAATGCTTCCACTACAAACACGAACCCTATAATAATCAGTAATAATTCCGTTTTTAGTAGCAATGGCCATGCCTGCAAAGGCCCCACCTAGGCTAGAGAACCAGTATCTCCCATAAACACTTTTTGCTGGATTTGCATTAAAATATAAAAATCCAATACAAACTGCACTTACAATCATACCAAAAAAAGTAACACTTAGGGAACCCGCTAATATACCAACAACTGCAAAAGCTGCGCTGGCAATCGCCGATGTACCTGCTGCTAATCCATCTAAGCCATCAGTTAAATTCACCGCATTGGTAGTTCCTAAAATGATGATAAAGGCCAGTACATAATAACCTATACCTAAATCTACTGTTATATCTGCCAATGGAATCCACAATGTAGTAGGCAGTGCGGCATACTCTACAGCAATATAGCAAAATACTACTGCTAATATAGCTTGCCCCAACAATTTTTGCTTCGCAGTAAGCCCTAGATTTCTGTGTTTGACAGCTTTGATGAAATCATCACTAAACCCTAATACACCATGCGCCTAATGTCAAGAATAATAACATCCATAATGTAACAGAGTACGGTGGTACAATACAAATCGTCAGTACCAAGGCTAGTAACATGAATAATCCACCCATAGTAGGTGTTCCAGCTTTCGCTAAATGAGCTTGTGGTCCGTCTTCACGAATCGATTGTTGCGCTTTCAATCGCTGCAACATTGGAATTCCAATTTTACCTAATATTAATGTACTCACTAGGGCTAAGCCAAAGGCTATTGCATAGTCCATATTCATGCTATATGTCTCCTTACTTATCCATGTCGTTCTTTAAAATCTTCTATAATACGTTCCATTTTTAGGCCCCGTGATCCTTTTACTAGAATCACATCGCCCGCTTGTTTTACGTCATAATACGCATTCGCTATATCAAGATGGCTATTCCTACATATACAAAAGGAACACCAGCCTCTTTTAGCGGCAGCAGGCTGTTAATTTCATCATTTCACCAAATGTGAACACCATATCGTAGTGATTCAGCACCTAGCAATTTTCCAATCTCTTTATGAGCAGATACTGAATGCTCACCTAACTCTAGCATATCGCCTCAACATGGCAATCTTACGTATACCTTGTAACTGACCAAGCGCTCGAATTGATTCTGTCATACTATTAGGATTTGCATTATACGCGTCATTGAGGACTGTGAAAGTCGGAAACGGTACAATTTCTTGACGCATAGGAATCCCAGGAAACTGCTGAAATGCTTCTGCAATTTCTTCTCGTGGCACACCTAAAACGGTTCCTACTGCAACTGCTGACAATGCATCATACACATTGTGGACCCCAATCATAGGCAAGAATATCTTCCAGGCACCACTTTCATCATGAACTGTGAAATTAATACCTTTAGATGTATATTCCAGCGCAGCACCTTGCACCATAGCATCAGCATCCATACCATAAGTAAGTACTTTTGCATCTGTCACCTGTGCCATCGGAAGCACAAATGGATCATCATGATTTAGAATAGCTACCCCTGTACTTGGCAAGGCTTCAATCAATTCTTGCTTCGCTTTTCCAATATTTTCTTGGGACCCTAGCAATTCAATATGACTAGTGCCTACATTGGTAATCACACCTATAGTTGGCTCTGCAATTTCTGCTAGTTCTGCAATTTGACCAAGTCCGCGCATCCCCATCTCAAGAACACATACATCATGATCTTCCGTCAATTGCAACAACATTTTAGGAACGCCAATTTCATTATTATAATTTTTTTCCGTTTTTAGCACTGTAAAAGCTTTCTCCAAAAACAGCACTAATCATTTCTTTTCGTTGTTGTTTTACCAGATGAACCTAGTGATACCTATGATAGGAATTGGAAATCGTCTACGATGATAGGTCGCCAACTGTTGATATGCCAACAATGTATCCTCTACTTCGATACATACAAGCCCTTCTATAGATTTTGCCAATCTTAACAATAGCACCTGTAGCTCCACGCTCTTTGGCAATCTGCAAGAAGTCATGTCCATCAAATGTCATACCTTCTAAAAGCTACAAAAAGTCCATTTTCACCAATGGTACGTGTATCTGTAGATACATCAGCAAAAGGTAATCGTACTCGTTCCTGTATACTGTCCATGTGTTGCTTCTAGCACTTCTTGCACTGTAAATTGTGCCATATTTATCTCTCCTTTAGAGCTTCTCTAGCAACTTCACGATCATCAAAATGAATCGTTTCGTCTTTTAATATTTGATAGTCTTCATGACCTTTACCAGCAATGATCACTACATCTCCTGCTTTTTGCTTTCTGCAATGGCTGCAAAAATTGCTTCTCGACGATCTACAATCACATCATAATTTTACTCCGTCACGCAAGCCTTCTTTGACACCTACTTCTACATCTTTCACAATTTGCACGGGATCTTCTGTTCGAGGGTTATCTGAAGTAACAAATACTCGATCACCATATTGAGCCGCAATACGCCCCATAATAGGACGTTTGGTAGCATCGCAGTCACCACCACAGCCAAAAACAACTAAAATACGGTTTTCCACAATTTTCTTCGCCGTTTGCAAAATATTTTCCAATCCATCTGGCGTATGAGCATAATCCACAACTACTGCAAAATCTTGACCTTCTTCAATAAGTTCAAAACGACCAGGCACAGCGGTGAAAGTTGCCAACCCTTTCACGATGTCATCCATCGTCACGCCTTCATATAGAGCAGCACCCTACGGCCGCTAATGTATTATATACGTTGAATAGGCCCGCAATTTTTGTCTGAATTGTATAACTTTCTTCTCCGTAGGTCAATGTAAATTCAGAAGATTTGGCTGTAACACTCAAATTAGATGCATTCATAGTGCCCTTACCTTCTGTGCTATATGTAATCATTGGCGCTGTTGTAACATCTAAAATCGATTGACCATACGTATCATCTACATTGATAACAGCCCCTTTTCCTTCTTTCACTTGGTAAGAAGCACTTACTTGCTTGAACAATGTCGCTTTTGCCGCTAGATAGTTATCAAATGTTTTGTGAAAATCTAAATGATCTTGTGTTAAGTTTGTAAATACAGCTGTATCATATTCTACACCTGCTGTACGGCCTAATGCCAATGCATGAGAAGATACTTCCATAATACAATGCGTCACACCAGCGTCCACCATTTGTTGCAAAATTTGTTGCAAATCTGCCACATCCGGTGTGGTATTGTGAATTGGATAGGATTGGTCATCGATTAAAATATGAACTGTTCCAATAACACCTACTGTATATCCTTGAGATCGTAATAGATGCGCAATAATATGAGTCGTTGTGGTTTTACCATTCGTACCTGTCACACCAATCATACGCATCTTAGAGGCTGGATAATCGTAGAAAAACGGCACTGCATCTTGTAAAGCTTGTCGTGTATCTTCTACATACAATACTGCTACGTGAGCAGGCACGGTCACAGGTTTAGATGCAACAATTGCTACAGCACCATCTTCTACTGCTTTATCTACAAAAGTGTGCGCATCTACTGTAGCACCCACTAAACAAATGAATAAGCTACCGTCTTGCACTGTGCGCGAGTCAGCTGTAATATGACCCACTTCTGCTGTTACTGGACCCTCTACCTTTATAGGAGACACAATTTTCACAATATCTGCTACACGTTTCATACCGATTCCTCCAATCATAGCGAAAGCAGTCCAAAAGGACTGCCTTCATCATTCTCTAATATCCTTTTTCGTTGTAACCTTTCGCTCTTCCACTGTATTCTTAGTGGTATAAACGAAATTATCTGGTAATACCATGCCAAGTTTTTCTTGCGCAATTTTTGAATGCGCGTTGGAGATTTTAGCTCTGCTAACTCTAAATTATACTCGTAATTCGTACGATTTTCAAAAAACTATTTTTCTTGTATTTGTACAGTTTCTTTTCTTACGTTTTCTGTAACACCCGTGATAATCAAACAAATCATTCCTAATATAACACCAAAGATCAAGGTCACTACACACTCTCTCATATTCGGTGTCACATCCAAGATAAAATCAGGTGATTTGACTTTTTCTTTTCTAGCGGGTTCTACATAGGGAGTCGATTGTTCCCAATATGTAGCCTTTCGTACTAACATAGTATTCCTCCAAACTATAATTTCACGGCTACCCTCAACTGGCACTCACGGGACCGTGGATTCTCTTCTACTTCTCGTTGACTAGGCCTCTATGGCCTTATTTTTGCTTTTACAGTTGGTACATTGTAGGCACACACACATCGGCAAACTTGGTGGGCATGTACAACCTTGCGCTAACTCTTTAAATGTTTGTTTTCGTAATTCTATCTTCTAAAGAATGGAACGTAATCACAGCAATTCGTCCACCCGGGTTTTAGGACAGATACGGCGTTCTACAATGCATCATGTAAAATTTGAAGTTCTTGATTCACTTCAATACGCAACGCTTGGAACGTTCGTTTCGCTGGATGCGGTCCGTCTTGTCTTGCTTTTGGCCGGTATAGCTCGCTTGATAATATCCACCAATTGACCAGTCGTAACAATTGGCTCCTCAGCCTCGCTTCCGCAATAAACTCTACGATACGTTTGGCCCATCGTTCTTCCCCATACTCCCAAATGATGCGATATAGTTCTTCACTAGAATACGTGTTAACTATCGTTTCCGCAGTCAATACTCCACTTTGATTCATTCGCATATCTAGTGGACCATCTTGCATATAGGAAAAATCCTCGTTCGGCTGTATCTAATTGATGACTGGATACACCCTAGATCAAAGACAAATCCATCCACTTTTTCTATACCTGCATTGAGCAAGGCTTGTTTTAAGTTAGAGAAATTAGTTTTCAATTACCTTCACCTGACAGCTCAAATCTTCTAACTGTTTTTGATGCTGCTTGCAATGCCGCCACGTCTTGGTCTAAACCTACAATCATACCTTCTGCAGATAACTGTTCACCAATGGCATGGGAATGTCCTCCCCCACCCAAAGTACAATCTACATAGATTCCATCTGGTTTAATTGCCAATCCTGTTAGCGTTTCATTGAGTAACACACTCACATGATGAAAGTCCATAATCCCTCACTTAAAATCCAATGTCATCTAAATCCAACTCTTCGGCTAATTCTTCAATATTGCCATAAATCTCATCATTATAGGCATCCCAACGAGCTTTATTCCATACTTCAATGCGCTCACCATTACCAACGATGATAGCATCTTTTTTTAACTCTGCATGCTTTCTTAGATTACTTGGAATCAAGACACGACCTTGCTTATCAAACTCAAGATCTGCGGCTCCCCCTACAAAGAAACGCACAAACGCACGTTGTGCGATTTATTGGAACTTTGGGCACTTAGCTTTTTGGCAATTTCTTCAAATTTTTCTTGTGTATAAATGGCTAGGGTATTATCTAAATATCTGGTAACAACACAGTTTTCACCAAGTTGTTCGCGCATTTTAGCAGGAATTATCATGCGTCCTTTACTATCAATTGTATGTGAAAAATTCACCTTTAAACATAGCAAGGACACCTCCTTTTTATACATCTTTTGCCCTATTACCACTATATGGTAAATTCTACCACATTTCACCACTCTTTTAACAACACAATAACCACTCATTTTATAGATATTTATGCAAATTGTATTCGTTTATCCTCAACAGCGAACATTTGATGTTGTAAATATTATTTTTATTCGTATATATAATTGAATTAATCGAACATTTATTAACTATAATAAAGTGGTAGAAAGTGGTGAATTGTTTCATATTTTGGTACATTATGAATCTATGTATAGAAAACTACATAACAAAAGAGAGTTGAATTATCTCTTCAACTCTCTTTTGTAATATATGTACTATGAGATTCACAGTACTTGTATGCAATTCTATCTACGAATATATTTTTATAACTGCTCAACGCGCTTCATAGTATCATATATACGTTGTGCCAACCCAGTAATTTGTCGTTTAGGAACTGAACATACTGCCACACGAATCCCTCTAGATACAGGAATTAAGTACACATGTTCTTTCATCAATTCCTCTGTCACTTCAGCTGGTGCATCGCTTGTATGGTCACAAAGAAACCTCCCATATATGGCAGCATAGGAAGCCCAATCGCTTTACCTTCTTCTTCTAAAATAGCAGCACGTTCTTCACTAACTTAGAATAACCAAGAATTTCCTTTTCATACCGTTTCATTTTTTCTGGATCATGAACGATATTCGCCATCGTACGCATAGCCGGACGATTAATATTGACCAAGTACCACGAGAGGTCATTTGATTGATATCAAAAAATCCTTGCGCCACTTCTGCATCAGAAGTAATCCCTAACATACAGCCCACACGTTGTCCATACATCGTGAAACCTTTAGAAATACTGTAGCAAGCTACTCCTAGTATCTCTTTAGGTAGATTTTCGAATTTCTTGAAGAAACGACGAACTTCTTCTTTTTCACCAGAAAAAAATCAATATAAGCCACATCAATACCGATGATTACTTTATTTTTCCATTAGCTACCAGTTTTTAGACATGTCTAAGACTTTATCCCAATCACTTTCACACAAGGAGAAGCCTGTTGGATTATTACCAGGTGTATTGATGATAATTAACACATTTTCCTGTGTCTTAGCCAATTCTAAGGTAAGCGCTTCTAGAGCTCGAAAAATTAAATTCAAACGCCTCATTAAATAAAGGATATGTCACTAATTCTCTCACCATTATCTGCACAAATTTGTTTATATGCACCCCAATGCCAATCAGCTGTAATGACCTTTATCTCCAATTTCTGTATAGTTGTGAACTAAATGATGAATCCCACCTGTACCACCAGTCGTAGCAATTCCTTCGATATAGGCATTTGGACGAGACTCACTAAAACATTCTTGCTTTTACATGCCTCGATGAACTCCGGCAATCCTTTCAATTGGAGCATATGCGATGTATTCATTGCGGCAAATTACGGAACTCATCCTCTACAACCTTTAAAAATACGATATCTCCGTTTTCATCAAGGATAGACCCGACAGTACCGATTAAAACATTTTCTTTACCATATGTTCTGCTGCTTCTTGCGCTCGAGAGTTTGTTGCAAAAGATGGCGTCATTTGCTTTTTCCACGCGCTTGTTTCTGCTGCCATGCTCATGTGTAAACACCTTCCTAATTTATACTTATATGTAATATCTATCTACTAGTGTACAAAAAATTGCTTTTCACTAACAAGACATTGATCTCATGTATACACAATAGTTTTTACTACCTTCAATTTTATTTATATTTTTGAAAGTATCTCCTGTATACATATCTAGTATGTAATGATATGTATATGCCATTATATAATCATTTTCTTTATATTCTTATAGTAATATGTACGTTCCATTTCTCTTTGTAACTAAACTATATTAAAAATATAGAATAAAAAAAGCAGATACACAACCGCAATGGATTGTATATCTGCTATCTTTATATAGTTACCTGCCAAGGTCAATTCACCAGTATTGATCTCTATATATCTTTTACTTTTTCTAGGATATTTAAGATAAAATTTAGAGAATTATTCCACTCTACCACCCAAGTAGGCTTCCATCACTCTAGGATTGTAGCGAATTTCTTCGGCTGGTCCTGAAAGAACGATCTCACCGGTTTCTAATACGTATGCATAGTCAGCAATTTTTAAAGCTTGACGTACATTTTTGTTCTACTAACAATACTGTCGTTCCTTCGGCGCTAATCTCTTTGATAACTTCAAAGATCTCATTCACTCACCAACGGCGCCAAACCCATGGATGGTTCATCTAGCAACAACAGTTTAGGGCGAGCCATTAAAGCACGACCAATGGCAAGCATCTGCTGTTGTCCACCCGACAGTGTACCACCTAATTGGTAGCTACGCTCGTCAAGGATAGGGAAACGTTTGAACACTTTTTTAATATCAGCTTCGATATCTTTATCTTTGCGTATATAGGCGCCCATTTCTAAATTTTCGTAGACACTCATGTCCTGTAGAATTTGGCGCCCTTCTGGAACGAGGGAGATACCAGCTTTTCACTATGTCATGTGTTTTCATGGACGTAATATCCTTACCTTCAAAAGTAATACGACCTTCCGTTGGTTTTACTAAGCCCATAATAGAACGCATGGTTGTGGATTTACCGGCACCATTGGCACCAATCAAAGATACAATAGAACCTTGAGGAACTTCTAAGTTAATAGATTTTAAAGCTGTAATATGTCCATAACCAGCCACAACATTTTCAATTTTTAACATATTATTCCTCCTTTCCTAAGTATGCTTCGATTACATCTGATTGTTTTTGAATTTCTTGTGGAGTTCCTTCTGCAATCTTTTGCCGAAGTTCAACACTGCTAAGCTGGTCACAAATATTCATCATCAACGCCATATCATGCTCGATGACCACCACAGTGATACCTCAAATCACGGATTTTGCCGATCAATTGGCGCAATACCTCTGTCTCACTATCGTTCATGCCTGCCGCAGGCTCATCTAATAAAATTAATTGTGGATGCGTTGCTAAGGCACGAGCAATTTCCAAACGACGTTGCTTTACCATATGGCAAGGACGTTGCTACCTCTTCTGCATCTTCTTCTAAACCAACGAGTTTTAAAAACTCATAGGCAATACCACGGCAACGCTCTTCTTCAATGCGTTGGCGTTTTGTGCGGAAGAAACTAGACAACACACCAGAACCTGTACGACAATGCATACCTGTCAATACAGTCTCCAAGGCCGTCATATTACCAAAGAGACGGATATTTTGGAACGTTCTAGCAATCCCCATCTCAACTGTACGATGTGGCTTAATACCTACCACATTCATACCATCGAATACAATATTACCAGTACTTACAGGAAACACTCCCAGTAATTAAGTTAAATAACGTCGTTTTACCAGCACCATTGGGTCCGATCACACCAAAAGACTTCTCCTTGATTCACTTGGAAGGTAACACCTGTTAAGGCAGCCACACCGCCGAAGCTTTTACTTACATCATCTAATTGTAATAGCATGGTTACCTCCTATTCTTGACCAGATTTACTTTTGTGCCTTATAAGCTTCAAAGCGTTCTGTTAATACTTGTGATTCCGGAATATATGGTTTCTTTTTACTCCTAATTTACGATAGATTTTGTCCATTAATTCTTCTGTCAAAATACCATCAGGACGAACAGCCATCAAAATAACTAATAGAGCACCGTAAATAATATCACGATAATCCGCTAAGAAACGCAATACTTCTGGTAATAATGTCAAAATAAACGAGCCTAGTACAGACCCCTCATACTACATTAGAACCACCAAATACTGGGAATAATAAGATTTGTACTACTTTATGGTAGCTAAAGTCTGTAGGGTTAATAAAGTTCGTAATATGAGCATACAAACCACCGCCAATGCCGGCAATGAAAGCGCCAATGACAAAGGCTAACATTTTGTAATACACTACATTGATACCCATCAATTCTGCTGCATGGTCATCTGCTTTGATAGCTTGGAATGCACGACCAATACGACTATTGTGAATCCGTAGGCAGAATGCTATGACTAATGCTAAAATCACTAACAAAATAATGATCGTTAACAAGTTACCCCATGTTAAAGCATCGATATCTAGCAAACCATCCATATCGAACTCATACACATAGTTTGTTAACTCTTGGGCTATCGCTGGAACTCCTGAAAGACCCAATGCGCCATGTGTCACTTCCAAGTTCAAGAAAATGACACGCACCACTTCACCAAAACCCTAAGGTAGCAATGGCTAAGTATAACCCTTTCAAACGCGTCGTAGGTAAACCAATTACAATAGCTACTAAAGCCGCCATGATACCACCAATGAAGATAGCACCGGGATGGGTAGCTCAGCTTCTAGAGTCAGCAAAGCACCCACGTAGGCACCCACACTCATGAAACCTGCTGCGCCCAATGTCAACTGCCCTGTAGAAAGGGTGAAGAAAATGAAATACCCTATAATGGCATTAATGATGAAGAACATCACAATTTGTAGATAATATGGATTTAAAAATTTCACTCATGGTCGTCCCCCTTATCTTTTGGATCCGAATAACCCTTGTGGTCTCCAGAACAATAAGAGAATGATTAACCCAAAGGCTACAGCATCACGGTAAGAAGATGCTCCGTATGCAACAGAGAATACTTCAGATACACCTAGGATGAATCCGCCTACCATAGCACCTGTAATATTTCAAGACCACCGAGGATTAATACTGCTAGACCCTTTAAATCCGATGACAACACCCATCATAGGTTCTACAGCATCGAAGGATAAGCCAACCAATACCCCAGCGGCAGAACCTAAGGCAGAGGCTAACATGACTGTTACAGAAATAACTAAAGTAGGGTTAATGCCCAATAGAGATGCTGTTTCCGTGCTCAAAGATACGAGCACGGATAGCTTTTACTGATTTTAGTCTTTTTAATGAGTACATTTAAAAATCAACATTAACACAATGGATACGCCAAGGCCAATGATTTGAACCATGGAGATTTTGAACATCCCAAAAATCGATAAGTCCACCGATGAAAATCTGGTGGAAAGAACGTGTTTGAGGGCCCCACACAAGCAAGGCTACACTTTCAATAAAAAAATAGAGACACCAATTGTAGAAATCAATGGCGCCAAATGGGATACATTTTTAGCGAAGTGGACGAAGTGCCACAAACTCTAACAAATATCCAAGAATTGCTCTCTACGAGCATAGCCACAAGGATGGCTACGAAGATATTAGCTTCAAAGACTGTCACCATGAAATAAAACCCACGAAGGCACCTATCATAAAGATGCCTCCGTGAGCCATGTTGATGATGTTTAACACACCAAACACAAGTGTCAATCCGATTGCTAATACTGCATAGAGACTGCCTAAAGTAAGGCCATTCACTAGTTGCTGTAAAAACATCGTTTAACTCCTATTTTTGTAATGCGTCGAACTGACCATTTTTAATTTGTAAAACTTGAACTCCATAGATGGGTCACGTTTTTCGTTGAATTGAATTTACCAGTTACCCCTACGAAGTCTGTAATGCCTTTTAAGGCGTTACGGAATTTTTTTCGCGATCTGTTGTAGAGCCAGCTGCTTTCAATGCTGCTTCATACAAGAATACAGCATCATATGCTTGTGCTAGTGAATTGATCTGGTCTCAGACCATATTTTTTTCACATAGGCTTTGTGGAAGTCGCGAACTTTTTGGTCATCTTTGTTAGGGAACCAAGGTGTACCTACGATCGCACCATCAGCAGCGGCACCTGCATTTTTAATGAACGCTGGGCTGTTGAAACCATTGGAACCTACCACTGGTTGGTTCATACCAAGCTCACGCATTTTTCATAATCAATGCCCCTTCTTGGTACAAGGAAGCAACGATGATGATATCAGGTTTTGCTTGTTGAATTTTAGTCAACTGTGCAGAGAAATCTGTATCTTTATCAGCAAATGTTTCTGTCGCTACAATTTGAACTCCTTCAGATTCCAATGCTTTTTAGCAGTATTGTTTACAGATACCATTTTGGTCATTGTTGTTAGAGTACATAATCGCTGCTGTTTTGAAACCTAATACTTTTATGAGATTGACGAATCGCTGCGTCTACTCGCTAAAGATTCTGGAACAGCATTACGGAAAAATATAATCTCCAATATCAGTAATGCCTTCTGCAGTTGTAGAAGTACCCAATGCTACCACTTTGTTTTTATTAGCAATCGGGCCTGCTGCCATCATTTCACCAGATAACATCGGTCCAATAACGCCACTACTTTATCTTTTGCAATGACTTTGTTCATCGCATTGATAGCTTCTGTTTTTGTCACCTTTTGTATCTTCCACCAACAAATTAATTTTTACATTGTTAGCATCTGCGTTAATTTGTGCTACCGCTAACTCTGCACCATTCTTAATAGATTCGCTATAGGCAGCTGCTGCGCCAGACGTAGTCGTCAATAAAGCTACTTTTTGCTTCATTTGCATTGTCACTTGATGAACTATTGCCACCGCAACCAGCGATCGCTGCAGCTAAAATAGCCGTAGCACCCAATGCTAGTGCACGTTTGAACATGGATTTTTTTCATGTTACACCCTTCCTTCTTATAAACTCTCTCTTTGGATTTTCTAACTGTGAAAGTCATCTTTACCTTTTTCACTTTATCAGCTTAAAGAACAAATGATAACACTATAGAAAATCTATGCTTTCCTATTATGAATGTAACATGAGTATTTTTGTCAAATATAATTATAAGAATTTAGTTATGAGTTTATTTAGTAAACCCTACAACGTATATTTTTCCTCATTTTTTGTATTTTTCAAATGGACAAACATCTTTTTATTAATACATTTATCATATATAATTCTAATTATACTTCAGCATATCCCAGTGATAAGCAGTTCATCAATATATTTATTAAAAAGTGGTGATGAAAGTTAGCACCTCATCACCAAATTATCTGTAGATGATTTTATCTAATTTTTAGCAGTTAGGCTATGTAGTAATTTTTCTTTCTGCAATGCCATCATATGGTTCTAATCCTTCAAAAGAAACTTCATCAATCATAATCGGCGTTGTAGTAATTTCTATACAAGTCCTGTAAAAATTTACGTTTTCTTGTTTTTGGATTTTGTTAGCATTTCTAAATAGGTTCATAATGTTTACCTTTATCTATGATTTGCTTCATAAATAAAAAGATTAATACTGAAAAATAATAAAACTGTCATTAGCACTCCTCTACCAGGAGTTTCAGAAATATCATAACAATTACCTTCACCACCCACTCACATAGATGGATCCTTTTATTTGTCTGATGTGAAATACAGGGAATGATTCCCAATCATTAATTGAGGTGTACTTGTTAAATGTATATTCTCCCATCCCATATCCAGTTATATCACAGTACCTAGGTAGTGGCATATATTGCATGGCAACGAATTTACCATTTTCTTTATCTTTGAATAAATCTCTTTACACTGACAAAGTCATCCACCCAAATATTTTCACTAGGAAATTGAGACCAGAATCTTTCTGACAATCCTCCTGCAGCTTAATCCACTCTTCATATTCAATATCATCATATTTTTCATCTGTACTGAAGGCATTACACTCACTATAAAACCCTTCTAGACTATCATGGAAAACAGTCGCTTCTTTACTACTGTAGAATTTACTCTAGTACATCATTTAGATACCTCATAAAAATCTTGCCATTCAAGAAAATCTTTAAATTCCTCAAAAGAGTCAAATATGTTTTCATCACTTCCATATTATACGCTCCCTATAATACAGTAGTTAGTTAACAGTATACAAATAATCATATTGTTCTTGTGTCAACGTATCTAAGTCATAGCCTATTGATTGCAATTTTAGTTTCGCAACTTTCTGCATCCACTTCATATGGCAATACATGTACATCATGTTCCATAGTTGCTCCATGGTGCAAGATATATTCTGCTGCTAAGGCTTGCATTGCAAAGGACAAGTCCATGATTTCTGCTGGATGTCCATCACCTGCTGCTAGGTTTACCAAACGTCCTTCTGCTAGTACATACAATTGGCGACCATCTTGCATATGGTAGGCCTCGATATTTTGACGCACTCGTTCATGAGATACAGCCATAGCTTCTAGATCTTTTACATTGACTTCGCAATCGAAATGGCCCGCATTGCAAAGCACAGCGCGATCTTTTCATCACTGCATAATGCTCTTCTGTGATAACATCCTTACAGCCTGTCACTGTACAAAAAATATCGCCGATTTTAGCTGCTTCTACCATTGGTAATACTTTGAAACCATCGAATACAGCCTCGATGGCTTTAATTGGATCCACTTCTGTGACATACACGTGAGCACCTAGGCCTTTGGCACGAAGTGCTACACCTTTACCACACCAACCGTAACCAGCAACCACCACGTTTTTACCTGTTACTGTTAAGTTGGTAGTGCGCATAATGCCATCCCAAACAGATTGGCCTGTGCCATAGCGGTTATCAAATAAGTATTTACAGTTAGAATCGTTAACAGCGATCATAGGGAATGTTAGTTGTTCCACCTCCAGCTAATGCTTTCAAACGATGTACACCTGTTGTAGTTTCTTCACTCACCACCTAATAGACGTTCTTTCGCATCTTGACGAGTTGTGTGTGTAAACTTACTAAATCACCACCGTCATCGATGATAATATGCGGGTTTTATGATCCAGTGCTTTGTTCAAGAACATCGTATATTCTTCGTCTGTACAGTTGTACCAAGCATATACAGTTAAACCCATGTCTACCAATCCTGCCGCTACATCATCTTGCGTAGACAATGGATTGGAACCTGTAACAATAACCTCGGCACCACCACGTTGTAACACCGTAGATAAGTACGCTGTTTTTGCTTCTAAAATGAACGGGATACAACGATGATTTGACCTTTGAAAGTTTGTTCTTTTCTCAAAACGGTCCCCTAATGTGTTCAAAGTAGGCATGAAATTAGCTACCCAGTCGATACGACCTTCAGCGGCTACATGAAATATCCTCGAATTAAAGATTGCATTGGCGTTCTCCTTTTTAGATTCTTCACCATAGATTATAATTGAAAGCCACCGTATTCTGACATACGATGATGCGCTGATAGTCTGCATTCACATCAATGCCCTTAATGACTTCTTTTCACGAGAGATTGCAACTGCTCTGCCATTTGTTGCATCATATCTACCACTTCACCATGTGTCAAAGCAGATTCAGAAATACCTGCTGGCATAATTAGTGACCATGGAAATTGTCATATATGCCATTTCCGCTTCATTGGCTAAGGTCACCTCTGGTACGTTTGTCATACCCACCGTTTGACCACCTAACATAGCATACATGCGAATTTCAGCAGCGATTCAAAACGCGGGCCCTCTGTACATACGCACGTGCCACCATTGTGCACCGTCAATCCTAAAGATTTGGCAGCATTTTTCTACAATACCTCGTAATTCAGGGCTATATGGATCTGTGACATCTACATGCGCCACTGGACGATCGCCACCTTCGTAGAATGTATTCACACGGTTTTTCGTAAAGTCTAAGAATTGATCCGTTAGCACAAAATGACCAGGTCCAAAGTTTTGATCCAAAGAACCTCACAGCTGTCGTAGATACAATGAACTTAACACCTAACTTTTTCAGGCCCCAAATATTGGCACGATAATTAATCTTGTGCGGTGGAATGGAATGATCACGGCCATGACGAGCTAAAAAATACACCGTCTTACCTTCATAAGTTCCACATATATAATGAATCTCTCCATATGGCGTCATCAAAGATGATTCCGTCATAGTGTCAAACATATTTGATCGTACACACCGGTACCACCAATAATAGCAATAGCTGACATATAGTTCCTCCTTGTGAAAGATAGAAAATTATCTAATCTAACTTTTTATTATAGCATGGAATAGGACATATTGTAGAAATAGACTATACATATTACAATCTATAATCACAACATATATACTATGGCTTTCTAAACCCTTTCCTGAAACTCCATACTTATCATCCCAGGGAACAGTATTTTATAATAATCTGCCGCTACTTTTAAAGTTTCTAACAGCTTCAAGCAATGTCTTTCTGTACTCGTACCTACATTTGCCTTATGTTGTATCCAACGTTGTACATGGCGACTAAACCTTTCCACTACTTCACATACTGGAACACCCCATTGTAATTCTAATGTTGGTACATCTGCGTATGGAATAGCATTACCTTTGAATTGTTCTACATGAAACTCTAGGATTTTGCTTAATTGCTTCATGCATCTAGGAAAATCTCCAGTGACTTCATTGCGATAGTTTAGTTGCAATAGAATCTCTTTCGCTACAACCTCTATAGTTTGGAGCCAAAATAATAGTGTTAGTAAATTTTTCTGCTTATCTCTCCCCGTAATGATATCTTGAGGCTCCTTACTATTTACCTTGCCTGCTTTAATCTTCTCCCATTGTATATGTATAGGAGAATAAGGTCGGCAAAGCATCTATAGCGGCAAAAATGACATATAACTGCAGTTCTATGCCTTGTAATTGTTCTTCTGTTATCTTTGTGGACTCTTTTTGCATACATTTCAAGAGGTTCAATGAGGGAAACAGATAGTCACTCATCTTTTGAGGCTACCTTAATGATATCTTCTCGTGTATCCTCTTTCAACAAAAGAGCAGCAAGCTCATTTCTGCTTTGCTGCTCTTCACTTATATTATTCTTTTGTTTTACGAGTTGTATCTCCCATACGAGTTAATTTTACTCCCTAGTGCTACACCTCGGGTATGTTGTGTATGAGACCATACTTTATCATGTCGATTCAAATATCCTAAGAAGGTAACGGGTACCCAAGAATAGATGAATAATGGATATAGTAAATAATAGAACCATACTTTTTGGAGGTACTTTAATTTGCGCCAACACGATAAGTGGGAATAAATACTGTCCCACCCTCAATAATCTGCCACACTTGTACGGCAAGATTTGTAAATAATATTGGTATAAAATGGAACAATCCCATTAATATACGTCATAATAATATAGAATGCCGATAATAATAAGAAGTATGGCTGTGTTATCTGCACTATCCCATCGAGGATTGTCCATTTCTTCTTAATCCCTTTGTACAAAGAGCTTCGGTATATACCGTTCTCCCGTATCAAAGTGTCCTTGGGCCCATCGTTTTCGTTGGTTCCAAGATTGCATAAATGTCAATGGTTTCTCATCATACAATCGCATTGTGTGCCTCAGGTTGTTTTGACACCATGGATCAACAATTTTAGGAAAACTCCATATCTTCTGTTAAGCTATTACAAGACCATCCGTAATCTCGAATAATATCGGTACGAATACACATACCTGTACCGCCCAAAGCTGTAGATAGTCCTCAAATTATATTTTGCCAAATGCCACATATGGTTGACCATCCAAAAAAAGCAATGGCAAAACGTTCCTGCCACCCATGTATCGGTTGGATTCTTAGCGTTCAAGTACCCCTGAATCACTGACTCCTTTTTCTAAATGGCGATTCATTTCATACAGAAAGTGGGGATGCACAAGATTATCTGCATCGAAGATGACAAACGCATCATAGTTACGTTCCATAGCGAATACTGTATCAAACATCCATCCCATGGCATAACCTTTTGCCCACTTCGTCCGTATTGAAAACGTTCATACACTTCTGCTCCTGCTTCACGAGCAATCTGTGCTGTATTATCTTTGCAGTTATCAGCCACAACAAAAATATCATATAAAATGACGAGGGTAATCAAGAACTTGGAGATTGTTGACTAATTGACCGATAACAGCACTTTCATTATGAGCACATACAATAATGGCAAAGGAATGCTTTGGAGGGCACTCTGTTGTATCATTTTTATGCCACATACCACAAACCATTAACACAAAGTAATACAATGTATAGAATACAATAATTACCTGTATGGGAATCATAACTAGGTCAAACCAAACGTAATTCATCCTAGCCCCTTCCTATTTACGAATATTGTTGATAATCGTATTGCTAATGCCATATACGGTATACAACACAAAAAAATAAGTACTGGCCATACGCGGTAGTCCAATAAGGCAAGGAATACACCTGCAAGCTGCAGTAATCCCTACCGCTATCGGTTGTACAGGATCACTACCTTTCCTTTGAAGTCCGGATGATGCACATTGCTGACCATCAAGTAACCTACGATAATCATTGCAATCATCAAGACTACATCTGGAACACGAACCCCGCTCAATACATAGGTTGCTGCCATGCATCCTGCTGCTGGAATGGGTAATCCTTGAAAGTAACCATGTACTTCTTCTGTCATAATATTAAAACGAGCTAATCGGAACGCCCCCAATACAGAAAAATACTAATAAAGGGACATAGCCCTAACCATCCATAGTGATTCAAGCTCATCATATATAGCATATACGCAGGAGATACACCAAATCCAACCACATCCGCTAAGGAATCAAGTTCACGACCAAAATCACCAGATACTCCCAGTGCTCGTGCGATGCGACCATCTAAACCATCTGCTAGTAATGATAATAGGACGCATATAGCTGCCCCTGTAAAGTTTCCCGTTGCAGATAAACTAATACCAACGACACCAAAAAGCTAGATTAGCTGCTGTGCATAGATTGGGAAATATAGACTTATTCATCTTTCACCCTCCCATCAATCGTTTCTCCACCTTTTACATGTTGACCTTTTCTTACGCAAATATCTACATCCAAAGGTACAAAACAATTCTGTGCAAGAACCGAATTTAATCATACCATACAAGGTACCTTGTTCTAAGGTATCTCCTAAATCTGTCCAAGACACAATCCGTCTAGCTAACAATCCCGCAATTTGTGTCACCACAATTTCCATGCGATCGTTTTTAATGCTAATCGTATGTCTTTCATTTTCATAGCCTACTGAATCTTTGTAAGCTGGTAAGAATTGACCTTCTGTATATTGACGGAAGGTAATTTCCCCGCCATAGGTGCACGGTTCACATGCACATCGAATACAGATAGGAAAAATAGTTACTTTTTACATTGTTGATGCAAATACGTATCTTCAAAGACTTCCGTCACTTCCATCACCTTGCCATCCGCTGGGGACACAAGTATGGTTGGGTCGTGAGGAATACGGCGATTAGGATTCCGGAAAAAATATGTAAAGAATAATGCCAATATAAACGGTATAATTCCTAACCACCATGATACGAAGTATCCCACTAAGCCTGCTACTACTAGACAAGCGCCTATTAAAGGATAACCTTCTTTTTACAATAAAACCCATACTAAAAACCTCTCTGATGCTTTTGCCTCTATCATACTATTATTATAAGGCATCTATTGTTTATGCCGCCACACGGCCCATATAAACTTTGGTAATGCTAACATGCGAATGATACGCTTTTGGTTGCAAGAGTAGTCGATATAACCACTCTAAGCGATTTCTCTGCATCCATAAAGGAGCTCGTTTCAGCATACCTGCCATCACATCGAATGAACCACCCACACCCATAGCTACAACGCCATCTAAATGAGCAAGTCGGTCACGAATCCAGAACTCTTGTTTAGGCACCTTCAAGGCAACAAACACCAGTTGCGGCTCCACTGCGTTCTATATCCTCGATGATTTGTACTTCTTCTTCCTCAGTAAAAATATCCAGAATGATAGCCCACTACAGGCACATCGCCTCAATTCTGCAGTGACATTCTCTAATGCCTGTTTTACAACACCTTCTGCACCACCCTAAACAATATACCTTAATATGATTATCTTTGATGGCTTGCAATAGATGATGTAATAAATCACATCCTGTCACTCGTTCAGGAAAGGATTTTCCTTCTTGCTCTGCAGCCCACAGCACACCTGCTCCATCAGGAACTACGAGGTCAGCCTGTTGCAGAACCTCTAACAGTTTTTGATTGTCTTGGGCCATCATGACCATCTTCTGCATTTGCTGTGGCCACCATATGTAAGCCTCGGTGTTCCCTACTAATGTGAGCACCTTTTGTACGGCTTCCGTCATTGTTACCACATCAATCGGTACGGACAGCACATGTATTTGATTCTGCACCATTCACCCTCATCCACTCTAGTAGCTGTAAAACAAGAAGGACAGGACATACGAAAATAGTAAGACTATCTTCATAGACCTATCCTTCTGGTAGGTAATTTTCCTAATTATTTCTTTTCGCAGCGCATAACGCCAGCTTCCATATAGTTGTCAGCTTTCATATCTACAAAAATAACTTTTTACTGCTTCAGCAGGTACTTTTACAGTTTCTACTGTTGCTTTTGTAATTGCTTCACCAAGAGCTTTCTTTTTGTTCAAAAGTACGACCTTCAACTAATTCTACATGAATAATAGGCATGAGTTATTCCTCCCTTACCACTACGAATCTCTAGCACTATGCTAAAGATAGAATCTTACCTTATTGTATCATAATTTGACCTGGATAAACAACTTTAGCTATACAAAATACGCATATATTGAGAACCAAATCTTGCTTCCATTTGATGGCGAAGGGTTGCCTGCACCTCTACAAATCCCTTCTCACGCAAATAGGTATTTGCATCCTTCTAGCTTCTACGAGAATAGGTATATCCTTAATGATATTAGCCACTTTTTAAATCCGGTAATCCTGACTGCGCTAATCCGAATAACTCTCCAGTGCCCTCGTAACAACAAATCTTGTTCCGCCAATTCAAATCCATCCTGCGTTTGTTCCATCAGAGATAGTCTCGTTTTACTATCTGGATTTTTACTGTCGCTGATCAATATACAATAGCTTTGTGCTGACCCACGCCCTACACGTCCTCGTAATTGGTGTAACTGTGAAAGTCCAAATCGCTCCGCATCATGAATGCACATAATCGTTGCATTCGGTACATTCACGCCCACTTCGATAACTGTCGTAGATACCAATAAGTGAATCTCTCGACGATAAAAAGCATCCATTACTTCTTTCTTTTTCCTTTGGCCGCATCCGACCATGAACCATACCTACACGATAGTGTGGCTCAAAGTATTCCTTATACTCATAGGCAATCTGCTCTGCTGCATGAAGATCCATCTTTTCTGATTCTTCTACTAAAGGGCAGACCGCATACACTTGTCGACCCTCCTTCATTTCTTTTTCAAAAATGTAGTAGCCGTTCCTTATACGATGTATCTACTGCATATGTTTTTACAGGCTTTCGACCTGGTGGCATTTCTTTAATTAAGGAGACCTCTAGATCTCCATAGATAGATAATGTCATCGTTCTTGGAATAGGCGTAGCTGTCATAATGAGCACATGCGGATGGTCTCCTTTTCGTTGTAACTTCGCCCGTTGCTCTACACCAAAAGCGATGTTGCTCATCCACTACGATGAGTCCTAATCTATGAAATTCTACTCCTTCTTGGATTAAGGCATGCGTTCCTACTATGATATCTATATCACCATTTTGCAATGCCTCATATACATCTTGCTTCGCTTTGGTAGATCCTGTTAACAGAGCCATTCGTATGGGTGCATCGCCAAACAATTCTTGAAAGGTTTCAAAAATGTTGGGAGGCTAAAATTTCTGTAGGTGCCATAATAGCCCCTTGAAATCCATTTTCTACAGCCTTTGCTAGAGCCAATGCGGCCACTACGGTTTTTCCTGACCCCACATCACCCCTGCACTAAGCGTTGCATGGCCTTTGGCTCTTCCATATCGCTAGCAATGTCTGCAAAGGCTTTCTTTTGATCTCCCGTTAACTGAAATGGTAGACTCGAAGTAATGCACTCCACTAACGAGCCATTCCCATCCATTGCATGTCCACCTTGTACCTGCTCATGAGCCCGTAATAGGAGTAATCCCATTTGCATAATCCACAACTCTTCATAGGCCAATTGTTTTCGTGCCTCTTGATGGCGTTCCCAAGAGGTAGGAAAATGCATTTCCTTAAATGCATCATATCTGCTCATAGTGCATCGATGTCTCTGCACCTCTACAGGCAAAACATCCTCTAACTCTTGATGATGGTCAAACCAATTCTTAATGGCCATGCAGAATGCTCCATTGCTTCATTCCTCTGTCAATCCATACACAGGAACAATCCTCTATCTATAGTTTGCCCTTCTTCCAGTATTTCTATTTGAGGGGAGTTCATTTGCAAAATTACCATAGGCATGCTCTAACTTTCCATACGCATAGAGCTGTTGCCCTGACTTGTAAAAATTCTTTTTATAGGCTTGATTGAAAAATATCAAATTTATTTGCCGAATACCATCACCTACAGTAATCGTTAAAATATGCATTCTAGGTCGAGGGCGCTTTTCACTGACCCGTACCACACGCCCTGTAATTCCTGCAGTTTCACCTACTAGTGCTTCATGAACAGAATACACTTGCCTTCTATCTTCAAAGGTGCGAGGAAAAATAGTGTAACAATCCTGTTACACTGGTGATGCCTAGTTTATGTAATTGTTTCACCCGCTGTGGCCCTACGCCTTTAATGGATTGCAATTGTTCGTTCATGTTCTATCTATACTCTTTCTAGTTACACCACGTTTGTGAAAGTGTGGCATACTGTATTCTTTATCAATGCTCACTACCAGTTTCAAACATGGCAAAATCACCACGGTCTAGTAGCTCTACTATATAACTACTAGAGAATGCGTATATCGTAGCTAATAGATTGTATTATGCCTTATATTATACCATAGTGCATATCATGAAAGTGAACTAAAAATACATAAAATGGCGCAAAAAGAAGGACACTTTTTGAAGAGTCACGTGTGTTAGGCGTTGAATCAAAGTGTCCTTCTTATATTTAATTATATTTAAATTATACATCTTGTGTAAAATAAACGCAAGTTGTTTTTCAATAAAATTTGACAGATTTTACAATTTTAGTATATAGTTAATAAGCTGGTATAATATTATCTGAAAAGGATGAAATACACTTGCATTCCCTAGCCTTTTTTTATGATAAAATACATATGTTATATTAGTAGTAAACACTTTGGAGGTGGAAACAAATGGCAAACCTTTGCGAAGTATGTGGTAAATCCACTACTACGGGTATGAATGTTTCTCATTCCCATATCCGTTCCAAACGAACTTGGAAACCAAACATCCAAAGAGTACGAGCAATTGTAGACGGCGAAACTAAACGAGTTAACGTTTGCACACGCTGCCTTCGTTCTGATAAAATTACACGCGCGTAAGATTTTGAAGGTACATGTACTCAAAAAAGAGGCTATCAGTCAGGAAGAATATTCTTCAGTACTGATAGCCTCTTTTGCTATGTCTAGTTTCCTAATGCATGTAAGAAACTTTCCCCTACAAATGGTTCTGTTACACCAAAGTTTTCTAATATGGTTTTGTCCAATATCAGCGAAACTACGTCTATCCCCTAGGTCAATGGGCCCTATAAAAGCTGGTGAATATGCCAAGAGTGGCACTAATTCCCGTGTATGGTCCGTCCCTTTCAAGTCGGATCATTACCATGGTCTGCCGTAATGAGTAGCAAATCATCTTCACTCAACAATTCTAGCAAGCCCCCTAATTGATAATCGAACATTTCTAACTCACGACCATAGCCCTGTACGTCACGACGATGCCCATATAAGCTATCGAACTCTACTAAATTGACCATCATATAACCATGGGTAAATTTACCTTCTGACATAGCATCCGATGTATCATACATAGGATGTGTACCATTCGTACTATGTCCCAACAAGGCAGCCACTAGGTTCATACCATGAGAATTAGATTTCGTCGGATAGGATTGATTTAATCCAATATGAGCGTAAATATCGCCTATCTTCCCCTACTCCAATAGTCGACACCTTCGCATCTTGTAAGGCTTGCAATACAAATCGCCCTTCTGGTAATCGACTGTAGTCATGACGATTTGAGGTGCGCACAAAATGACCGGGCTCTCCCACAAATGGGCGAGCAATGATGCGTCCTACATAATAATCTCCAATACAAACACGGTCTCGTGTAATTTGGCACATCTTGTAAAGGTCCTCTAACGGAATGATGCTTTCATGGGCAGCAATTTGGAACACCGAATCGGCAGAAGTATAGACAATAGGCTTACCAGTCCTCATATGCTCTTCCCCAAGACGTTCAATAATCTCGGTCCCTGAGGCTGCTTCATTGCCTAGAAATTCATAACCAGTTTCTTTCGTGAAAGTATCCATCAACTCCTGTGGAAATCCGGTATAAAATGTTGGGAAAGGAACTTTTACAGGATGCCCCATCATCTCCCAGTGACCACTGGTGGTATCTTTTCCTGTACTTTGTTCATGCATGCGACCAAAAAGCGCCCACCACTATATCTTGTTGTGGCGTAATATCTGCAATCTTACCGATGCCTAATTTTCGTAAATTTGGAATCTGTAAAGGACCTACTGCCTCTTCAATATGCCCCCAATGTATTGGCACCAGCATCTCCAAAGCGCTCTGCCTCTGGGCTATGTCCAATCCCTCACACTATCTGTGACAATCGTTATAATTCGTTTAAACATAAAGACCTCCTCTCTATTACTCTATCGTAAAAGCCTATGCCTAGGAATACTATTCCCTAGGCATTATTTGACTATTTTATATATGGCATTACTAATAACAAAGCAGATAAAGTTTTTGCTATCTTTGATTGTTTCTTCCTTAATGCGTTGTAACAATTCATCCAAAGTATATCGCTCTACTTCTACATATTCATCTTCATCCCAATGGATTTCTCCTATGAAAGTCCTTTTGCTACATATAAATGGATGACTTCATTGCAAAAATCCAGGAGACGTAGCGATGGTACCAAGACTAATCCATTCAGTAGCGATAATACCGGTTTCTTCTTCTAGCTCACGTTTTGCACATACTAAAGGATCTTCACCAGCATCTAATTTACCAGCTGGAATCTCCAATAAGTAATCATTCAATGCATAGCGGAACTGTTTTTCCATAATAATGCGATTGTCTTCATCAATGGCTACCACAGCACTAGCCCCTGGATGATGAACCACCTCACGCCAGGCTTCTTTTCCATTCACATCAGCAATGTCGTATGTTACTTTTATTAATTTACCATCAAATTTCATTTCTGATGAAAGTTTACGTTCTTGCATGGGTCCTCCTTAATTTACAATAATAGGTTCTGTTTGATTATGAAAAATAATAGTTCCTTTATTAGTCCATCTTACACTCATCTGCCATACTATATCTTTATCTATCATAGCTATATATCCGCGTTTACTGTATTCGTTTTTAAATTCCTTTTTCTACTATTTGTAGCATATACTGTAGCTCTAATAAAACTGCAAATTCATGTTTACAATGTCCATCACAATAACAACTACATGAGATATCTTCAATGATTCCATTGTTATATTCAAATTCTACCTCATAGTACTCTGATCCACGTACAATAGCATATCCATATCTATCATCGATACACATATATATAACTCGTTGTTCTTTGTAATATTGTAATCCTCTCTCTAATCGAGCATGCTCTATGGGAAACTGAGTTAGATCATCTAGTGGAAATGAATCCGGTCTATATGTAGAAATATATGGTTCTTCGCCTTGGGGAGGAAAAACCATTGACTGATTTTTTTCTTTACCTAAACTTTTACGGTCAAAAGTTCAATAACAGTCGATTAAAAAATTTTAAATTCACCTTGTAATTGAGTATCCACCTTGGCAATAACTCGTTCATATTTTGAAGGCCTTACTTTAAATTGATGACGTACATCTACAACTATACCTAATGTATCCTTCATTTTACCAGAAACATAGACATGATCCCCCTCATGAAGAATTATATCTTCACATAAGTATAAGAACGCATCATCTTTTTGCTACAAAATATACCTGAACTAATGTGATATGTTTGTGAGGTAGCATTGATTTGGAGGTGTACTAACTCTTTTGTATCAGTTATTTCAGTCTCAGGAAGTTCTATATCCTTTAGGTCCATATGAGGTCCTTTCTCCAAACGTCAATAAAATAAATTATATTATTGATTTTTAAAACACCATTACTTAAATCGTTGATATTATATAAGTTAGGCAATACCTCAAATGTTTCCCGTAAGTTATTTTTTTAGCTTTATTCCAACCTTTTCCATCGGTAAACCACATAAACTCTACATTAGGAATATTCTTAGTTTCTTCTGTAATCATTTTGTACGATCTTGCTGTTTCGTTTTAACTTAGACCCTCCTGTAGCATAAAAAGTTAACTTCAATTAAATATATTGTTGTATTACATTTAATTACATAATCAAATCGTTTCTGAGTTGTTCCTTCATTAGTAATAGCGGATAAGTCAACGTTAAAGCGTTCTTCAATTTCATTTTGATAGATTTCTTTAAACATAGTCTCCCATAACATATCCTTCTTGCTCTAGGTATTGCTGAACAATAGCTTCCATTGAGTGACCAGTTCTGTTTTTTACGTCCATTCGTATCCATGCCTACTTTCTACACCAGTTACATAGTCCAATAGACTTTGCAACTAAATGATGCTCTAGTAAATCATATATTCCTGTTTTCTCCATAAATAAAGAATATTCCTCAGGTGTATAATCATGTTTTCTAAAGTCGAAATAGAAATCTTTTTCTGGATCTTTTACAACAACGATGTCTTTAAGTCTTTTAGCAATAATAATAGGCACAGCGCGCAATACTTCTGGATACTCATTATATAACTTTAAAAAAATCTTGTTTAATATTCTTACTTCCTATTAAGCTATTCAAAAGGCATAATGGAATTTTAATATCATTGACATTTTCATACACTTTTTCAAAATCTGTATAATATGTCCAACTTGCTACTGAATCCGTCATGGTATTTAACCATTCATCAAAGTTTCTTAAGACCACGTTTTCTCTCCTTCATGCTCAATTCTTCTTATTGCTATATCTAAATACTCTTTTTCTGCATCTATTCCAATGAAACGACGACCTAAAGCGTTTTGCTACTACTCCAGTAGTGCCACTGCCCACAAAAAGGATCCAAAATATAGTCCCCTCTTTTTGTGCTCGCTAAAATAATTCTTTCAATAAATACTCTGGTTTTTGCGTTGGATGTTTTTCCTGCCCATTTTTCCGCTAATTTTTGTCAATGGTCCTGTCCATACATCTTTCATTTGTTTGCCTGAATTAATTGACTTCATCAGCTCATAATTATAATAATGCCTTGCACGCTTATCATTTTTCTTGCCCATAATAAGGTTTCAGTAGAATGTGTGAAAATAACGACAGGATAAGTTAGGTGCTGGATTTGTTTTTGCTAGTTATATTATTTAAAAATTTTATAACCTTCCTGCTCTAATGCCATCCCTACAGAGTAAATATTATGATATGTACCTGAAATCCATATTGTACCATTAGGTTTTAAAATCTCTTTTCACATTCTAATCCAAGTGCGGTTGAACTGATGTTTATCTTCCAATGAGTCTATCTTGTCCCATTCACCTTTATTAACAGATACAACATGTCCACCAGAGTTTGAAATACCGTCATTACTTAAAAAAATATGGGGATCCGAAAAAATCATATCGATGCTATTATCTTTCATTTTTCCTAAAAAGAAAAATGTGTTTTCTCAAATTAAAATAGAGCTTTCTTTATGATAATACGGTGTTATCATATTTTCCTCCTTGAATATATCACGGTTCATAATTTGTTACTAAAATCTCCTTTATCTTTCCTCGGCTCTTTTGTGTAGCTCCATTAGTTCTCACTACATCGATTAAGTGTACATTAAAAATCAGAATATAGCTCTTGTGTTAGCTCACTTGCGGAATTTGAAAGCATAACATAAGCTCCTCTATGAGTTAATTCTTTTACCGTATCTCTTAATCTAACTTGGTCTTCATAAGAAAAACCCTCATGTGTATAAGATGTAAATGAGCTTGTTTCATTTAATGGAATATATGGAGGGTCAAAATACACAAAATCGCCTTCTTTTACTAATTCTACAGCCTTATAAAAAAATCTCCTTCAAGAATCGCAATATTATTATTATTTAAATACGAACTTATATTATAAATTAGTTCTTCATCAACAATTTTAGGGTTTTTATAACTTCCATAGGGCACATTAAATTGGTTTTTGGTATTAACCCGGTACAATCCATTAAAATCAACTCTTAGCATATACATAATCCTTGCAGCACGTTCTACATCGCTTAGGTTGGCATATGTACTATCTCTATCCCAAGATCTTACTTCTAAATAGTAATCTTTGCTATTTCTATCCTTATGTTCAGATAATAACACAATTAGATCTTTAGGGATTATTTTTAATCACTTTGTAGCAATTAATTAACTCTGTATTAAAATCGTTAATAATAGCAGTAGTTGGTTGCAATTCAAATAGAACAGCACCACCACCAATAAATGGTTCAAAATAAGTATTAAATTGTTTTGGTTTTTCTAATATAACTGGCAGGAGCTGACGCTTGCCACCAGTCCATTTAGTAAAGGGTTTTAAATTTATCATAATGTATATTTTAACTTTCAGTTCTAAAATTTGATGGTCTCACTTGAAAAGTAATTGATGTCTTTTATTTTTCCTACACTACTTTTATTATCTTAATTAACAGCACATAATTCGCTTTTCATTTCTCCACTGCCGATATTTTTATCATATTAGCATTAGCTAATGCATTAGCTACAAGTTTCTTTTTGCTCATTATCTACCAGTGGATATTTTTGTTCCCAAACAGTAGCAAGTTCTGCAATTTCAGGTACCTTTAAGATATATTCTTTAATACTATCTAAAAGGTGCTCTATGTAAAATCTTATTTATAATTAAGTCTCACCTTTATATCCACATCAATATCCTCTAACTTCAAAAAGAAATATTAATATATTTTCACTAATAACATCTTTATAACTATCAAGTTTTTCGAATCTACCAAATATTGAATAAACTCCCTTTTCAAATTAATTTGATCAAAAATATCTATTATATATTTGGTATTTTCATCTGATAAGCCTTTGATCAATAATAATCTTTAATATATCAGAGCTACAAAACCCTTATTTTTTACTAAAACTCGATCACCTAAAAAATCTATTAAAATCTTTATGCTCTCTTGTGAAAGGTTGCTATTAATTATCCTATATGCTAACTCATCAGATATATCCATATCTACTAACTATAGATATAAAGTTTATTTCATATGTTTTTGATGTTATTTCTAGAAGTTTAATAATTTGATCTTCATATTTACGATCCACGAAACTTTTTATATTATGTTCAGTTATTTCTATCAAACTATTCTCTATAAGTAAATTAAGTGACTCTACACTTAAGTTTCTATTAATTTTTTTAATTTTATTGTTAACAAATTTACTTACAACTTTAAACAGTTCAAAATCGAGAATTGATGAGTTAATCAATTGATTACAAATATCTATATTATTATGAAGAATTCCTTCTGCATTCTCAGCATTTAAATTCCTGTTAATATAAGTAATTAGGTCATACCGTATTCGATTCATTGAGTTCCATAAAATTAATAGGTTTTCTGTGGAAAAATCTTATTGTATTATTGATTAATAGACTATGGAGAATATTTATATTTTTAAACATTCTTTTAGATTTTGCTAAGTTTGAAATAGCTATTTGATTATGACTTATATAAAAATATTTTTTTCACGTTCTAGTATATCTGAATTTAAAATTTCTAAAACTATATTCTCATTATTTATAAATTGTTCTCCATCAGGGCACTCTAAAATATATTGTTGAATAAAAATTGGTAAAGTTATCTTTTATATATTTCTTTGTAGAAACTAATTCTATCGAGGTAAACACTTCATTTAATAAATTACCATATTCTATAGATTTCCCAAAAAGGCTCTTTACTAGTTCAATAACGTTAGTTACACTTTAGTTGATACGCATTGATTTTTTTCTAACTGAATCATTATTTCTTTTAGCATGAGATATCTCATTAAGGCTATTAAACTTAATATTTGCTTTTTGTAAGTTTATAATAACAATCTCACTATACCCTTTAGGAATTTTCGAAAATTAGCTCATTATATCTTTCTATATAAGTTTTTAAAAGCTATCTAGTAACCCCTTTTTATATTTTCCTTTGATAATATTGTTACTAATATGATATATAAAATAGTGAAATCACACTCTATACAAGCATTTAAAAATTCTGATAATCCAACTATCATATTTCTCTATTAATATATTAATATACTTCTCAACATGGTTTCTTTTTAATATTTTTAATGCAACAATCAACATTTTATAATCGTCTCTTTTCATCTATGGATGCTGTCATTGATATGATATGCTTATTTTTATTATCAATCAAACATGCCTCCAAGATATACTTGTTTAAAAATTACCACGCTTAAAATCATCTTCATGCAATCTAGCTTTATTACTTCTCTAGGATTGTCAATTTTAAATAAGACATCTATATCTTCAAATAATCCTTTCATGTATATAATATCATTTACGCTTATGATACCTGTATTCTTGACGTTATAATACCCTTTATAGTAGTAATAACTTTCATTTATATAATTATTAAGAATTAAAATCTAATCAAAGGAAAATAATAATTTTCCTTTATATCTGATTTTATTTCTGAAAACAAAGTCTCTACTTCTTCCGGAGTTAATGATGCTATTATATATATTATATTGGTACACCTTCTCCCTCTCTTTTTAAAGTTTTTGTATCTGTAACTCTGACTTTTGTATTTGACTTTTAATATCTAAATTTGTAGGTAATTTATTTAATCTTTCAGTATTTTTCAGTATTACTAAAAAATATAACGTTCTAAAAATAGTTTATAATTATAGTTATGAATACTACTATTATATTCATTAATATTATAATATTTTTCAGGTTCCTTATTCCATTCTGTCAAAAATTGAGCCCAACTTTGTTTATTACTTCCAGAAATTACTGCAATATGTGTTGGAATTAACAAACTTAACTCATCAATCTCGTTCTTAATAATAGTCTTTTTAAACATTCTATTTCTTTTCCTAAGCTATCTATTTTCTCATTAAATTTATATATTAATAAATTTTTGGCAGATTTTTAGTTGTGTCAAAACATCTACGATATATCCTTTATCTTCTTGCAATAATTCAAATTCTTTCGGAAAGATATTTTTTTATTGCCATTAAAGAAAAATAATATATCTTTATCTAAATTTAGTTGACTTAATGGTATAATTTTCGAATATATTATATATTCATTTACTATATTTTTTTAAAAGTCGCATATCATCAATATATAAAGAAATCTTGAATAGAAATTCTTTATTAGGTGCATCTTCTATATTTTTAAATAGATTAAATAAATGACTTTCTGATGTTTTAGAGTCAACGATGGGGACAATAGGAATTATAAAATCAAAAATTTTTGTTCTATTTTTAGAAATAAATAGGCTATCCTTTATCATATATACAAACTTAACAATTCTATCTTCCTTATTATTGATAATAAAAGAATTGAGTAAATAGTTTAGTTCTCTAAGTCTAGTAAATAAATCAAGGTTATCATATCTATCTAAATCTTCAAAAACTACAACTTCAACTTTTGAACTATACAGAAGGAGTACTATTTCTTTTATATCTCTTTCTAAAAATAGTTTCATCTAGGTTATTATTGTCAAATTTTGCCTCAACCCCTGAAAAATTTATACTTGAAAAAGGTAATATTTCTATTTTTAAAAAGTTCATATATAAGAAGTACTACCCCAAATACATATAAAACATATTAAATACGATATCAATTTCTGCAGTGGTTGTTAAGTAGAGAAATATATCCTCTTTAATAATAAAAATAAATCACTGAAACAAAAATAGATAAAGAAATTATTGTTTTATATATCTCACTCAACTCCCTGAGTAACTTTAAATCTGTATTTACATTGATTACTACTTTTATCATCTATTTGAGCTAATATCTGATTTATTATTTGTCTTTCAACTCTGCTTTCTAATATGATATTACTATTATCAGACTTTTCTGTTGTATCACATACTTTCCTAAAAGAAATAGTTATAATATTATTAAGTTTACTTTTTATTTTTCCTGAAATTTTATTATTTTTGTAATCGTTCTTTTTATAGCTATTCCATATTGTACTCTTACCTGCACCATATTTTGCCAGCTATAGCAAAAATTCTTAATATCATCCTCTAAAAGTGCATAATCTAGTGATTCTACATATACAGAATTAATTTCATCAAGTATTATAGAATTTAATGTATTAAATTTATTAATATCAGCCATCTAATCCTCTCATCTAATTCTATCAAATTACATAGTATAAGGCTTAGCTTACATAAAAAAGAAAATACTTCAATGTTTTTATCTAACAATCACTCAAACTCAATCTCTTCATTCATCTTCTGATGTATCGTAACTCGATTTTTCACATCTATTTTATTCACATTCCACCCGTTTAGTGTACAGTTACGAATGAACTCATCCATACGATTAACTCCATTTATTTCTTTTTAATGTCACTACAACACCAAATCGTACTCCAATTCCATCTTTAGGGTCTAATCGGTTGTTCGTCTTTAATTTCCATGCCCCAGTTTTTTTATACTCATAGGAAGTCTTTGGTCTCATGCGTTTTGTGATGCTTTCAGAAATATATTTAACATTATCCCATTTTCTGAACTGTTTTTCTAGCGTCTTTCTCATTCAGATAAGATATCCCCTCATCAAATAAAATATCTGAGTTTTGTGTATCACCTTTAATATCTATAATTTTTTATTATTTCCTATTCGTCCAAAAATGTAAGTTAAGCTCCGTATTGGTATAATCAACGCCCCTGTAACCTATCACATAACGGAAAATAGCACATAGTCGCTTTCGCAATATACGGATACTTATCATCGTCAAGAGGAACTGGAAAGTGATAATTATAAGTATTCCACTTTTTCACTAATATCCGATACCAAAAATTTGATTTCATCATCTTTGGTTTGAATAATATCATTAATATGAATTGGTACAATACCATGTCCATAAGTAGCTAGTACATTCGGATTTAGATTATCCTCCCAACCTCGAGCGGAATCAATAAGTAACGCTTTAGCTACTTCTTTCTGTAACCCCAGTATATCGATTAAATAAGAAAGCTTTTCTAGCTATCCAAGGCGATGCATATGATGTACCCGCAACGCTTTGAATCCCTAATGGTTCACATACTTGAATATAAGCACCTTTACTTCCACCATAGTAACTTACATCAGGTTTGGCAAAGAAAGATAATACAGGCCCTCTTCTTGTATAGGCTGTAGATAAGCCCTCCTTTGTAACTGCATTTACAACGACACTATTAATAGAGTCAGCTGGTGCCCTATTTTTATAACATCTTCACTAGATTTATTTGTGCCTGCTATCACAAAAATAATATCCTCTTCAAATTGAATCCTATCTAATGTAGCTGCTTCCACTGATATAAAGTTGTCATTAATTTTCATAACTACTCCCTAAAGATATGTTCCATACCTTTATATCTTTTATTGTTAGCTATAATTTTCTTTTATATTTTTAATTATAGTATATGATGAAAAACTTTTCCCTACAGCAACGCTAAAATGACGAACCCTAAAGCAGCCATACCATCATCTAACCATGGATTTAATCTTGGACCATCTACAATAATAGAGGATACCGCGGTCCCATGAATATAATCAATAGATGATTTCTCTATATCGTTAGGAACCATATCATGGTATTCTACCCACTCTGAAAAATATACCCTTTCATCAAATAATGTATCGATGACTCCTATTGTCGGTTCAATCGTTGGTTCTGGTATGGTAGCCCCTATAACTCTCATAGTTATCTATAAATTCATCTGGTGATAATTGGGATATATCAACAGTAGCCATTGCTACTAAATACGCCGCATTCTCAAATAAAATCTGTACTTGAGTATCTGTTAAATATATAGTTTGATCATCTAAGATAGTCACATGTAAAGGGTCTAGTCCTATTTCCTGTAACAATTCTTTGATATCTGTTTTTTACATCATATAAAGTAACGATACTTTGGCTTTTTGATTAACTTTTGGTTGGTGGACTTCAAATGATTCAATATATGAAACGTCTGCAATCACTTTTTAAATACAGACATGCTAATTGGATAATTTTTTTAAAAATATTTGAATGTACTTTTTCAGCATTCTCTAATATATTTTTATTCATTCTTCCAGTATATACTTCATTTAAAAATTACTCTTACTTGTAAAAAGTAATTCAATACTATTTGTAAGATCCTTATCTTCTAAAAAAATACGTGATAATATGTTTTAGACTTATCATCACTAAACTTAGCCCCCGACTACAGCATCATTAGAATCTATACCTTTAAATAGTCCTGAAATACGATTACTTTTTGCTGCAATTTTATTATAATGAACACTTACCAAAAATACCTGTAAATAGTTTATGTTCTCTTTGCCAAAATTCTTGAATAGAACTTAATTGCTTTATCAAAGTATCTAAATGTGTGACGGTAACATCTACTTTACTATTCATAGTAATTCCGCCACCCTATATTTTTTTCTTATCTGCTTGTATAAATCGTTTTATTCTTTAACTCCAGAACATAATTCACACTATACTACCTCCTTTTGTAGTTTCCTAGATACAGTGCTTTTTAGACTCTCCTTTTAAGTTTTTTTCAATTTCACGTACAGTAAATCCTTCCAGATATAAGTCTGAAACATCTTTTGTAATCTAGTTTTCCGATTAAGGCATTATATAATCGCTTTAAATAATCATATTCTGTTGATACATCACTAAATGCAATAGATGTTTTTTATAATATTTTTGAGTTCACCTGGATATGGTAATGTTTCACTTACTTTTTAAAATTTTTACGTAATAGTCGAATATCTTTGGTGATCCCTTTAAAATTTTTAATAAACGACGAGAAAATAAAATTCACTTATTTCAATTAAATCTTCCTTTGTATATCGATTAAAGTTTATAGTAGCATCAAAGCGTCTAAGTAAAGCTTTTATCAAAATTATTAAAAAGATTTGTAGTGGCAATTAAAAATAATATCCTTATTATTTTCAGATAATCTATCTAATTCTCGTAATATAGTTGACGTAACTCGCCCCATTTCTCTAACATCGTTAGAGTTTAACTCGATCAAGTGCAATAATATCAATTTCATCAAACAGTATCACAGCTTGATCTAGCATTTGGAAGAGCATGAATTTCATCAAATACTTGAATAATATTTTTATTTGTTTTACCTAATTTACTATCAATCAGACTTTTCCAAATCTACTCTATATAAGTTTCGATTTAATAATCTTGCTACTTGTTTGGCTGCCCTCAGTTTTACCACTACCTGGATACCCTTCAAAAAGGAATTTATTTATCCCTACATTATGCCCTACTGCATTGATGATACCTTTTATATCATTCATAATCTCTATTGGCAAATGTAAAGGCCTCCAATTTTGTCGTATCTAATTGTTCTAAAAATTCACTATTAACCTCTATACTCTGAGGACTTAAATTGAGGTAATTCAGATAGTAAACCCTAAGATATATTCAGCTAAATCCCTGATCCCCAATACTATCAAAAATATCTAGCAATAGAAATACTCTCATTTCTAAATGCACTATCATTCTTCTCTCATGGTATTTTTATTAAATTAAGTATATTCCTTTTCTTCATTACCATTCCCTCCTATTATTTATATTATTTATATTGTTTATATTGTTTATATTGTTTATATTGTTTATATTGTTTATATTGTTTTATATTGTTTTATATTATTTATATTATACTACAATGTGGGACATTTTTGTATAGAATGGGACAAAAATGTAAAAACTATCTCTTCATGAGATAGTTTTTGTATATGTTATGGGGATATAGTTAGTGTTGTGAGATAACTGGCAAAGTGGATATAACCTGTCATTTGCAGCTTCCTATTTGTTCCTAGCTGGTTTTATACGCTCCCTTGGGGCTTTAAAACCTGCCCTTGGAACTAAGCAATGCCCTATGATTTATGCGTCGCTTCGCTCCTTTAAACTCATGAGCCCTGCTTACTGCAACTTCCTGTTCTGCTGTGATTTTCTACCTCCCTTCGGTCATAGAAAATCTTACAGGCCGAACTCCCTGATTCATCATCTTTGTGCGTCACTTCGTTTCCTTCAAAAGATGGTTCACTGGGGATCCCTAGGCGGGCTGCTCCTATAGTAAACTGATATATTGAATGAGAAAATAGCAACCTATCGGCGTCTATTTATTTTCTTAATCAACAACTTCCTATCCTCCCAGGCCGTTTCCAGCCAAGTACTTTCGGCGTTTACGAGCTTAACTACTGTGTTCGGGATGGGAAACAGGTGGTTCCTCGTAGCCATCGTCACTGAATCTGTCAGGATGTTCCCTGAAAAACTACATAGAAAGATAATTTTTAACTTACTAAGTTATCGTGTTACAGGATATAACATTGAGTATACTTTGCTCGTCTGCTATGGAATTTCTTCACTCCCTTCGGTCGTGGAAATTCTTACGCGCGAGTTAGTGACTCGCACACTTTATGCGTCACACCCAAGGGTGTTCCTATAAAATTGGCTCCCTACTAAAGTAAAGCCCTCGATCTATTAGTACCAGTCAGCTCCATGCCTTGCAGCACTTCCACACCTGGCCTATCAACCATGTCGTCTACATGATCTTACTAGCTTATGCTATGAGAAACCTCATCTCAAGGCTGGTTTCACGCTTAGATGCTTTCAGCGTTTATCCGTCCCGAACGTAGCTACCCTAACTGTACCCTTGGCAGGATAATTGGTACACCAGCGGTTCGTCCACTCCGGTCCTCTCGTACTAGGAGCAGCCCCCTTCAAGTTTCTTTCGCCCGCGATGGATAGGGACCGAACTGTCTCACGACGTTCTGAACCCAGCTCACGTACCACTTTAATCGGCGAACAGCCGAACCCTTGGGACCTACTTCAGCCCCAGGATGTGATGAGCCGACATCGAGGTGCCAAACCTCCCCGTCGATATGGACTCTTGGGAGAGATTAGCCTGTTATCCCCAGGGTAGCTTTTATCCGTTGAGCGATGGCCCTTCCACTCGGCACCACCGGATCACTAAGCCCGACTTTCGTCCCTGCTCGACTTGTTGGTCTCGCAGTCAAGCTCCCTTCTGCCTTTACACTCTTCGAGCGATTTCCGTCCGCTCTGAGGGAACCTTTGGGCGCCTCCGTTACTCTTTAGGAGGCGACCGCCCCAGTCAAACTGTCCACCTAGGACTGTCCGGAAGGTCGTTACTCTTCCCGTTAGATTTCAATTAATCAAAGGGTGGTATCCCAACAGCGACTCCACTAAGACTAGCGCCCTAGCTTCTACGTCTCCCACCTATCCTGTACATTCATTAACTAAAAATCAATCCTAAGTTACAGTAAAAGCTCCATGGGGTCTTTCTGTCCAGTCGCGGGTAACCTGCATCTTCACAGGTACTTCAATTTCACCGGGTCCCTCGTTGAGACAGTGCGCAAGTCGTTACACCTTTTCGTGCGGGTCGGAACTTACCCGACAAGGAATTTCGCTACCTTAGGACCGTTATAGTTACGGCCGCCGTTTACTGGGGCTTCAATTCAGGCTTCGAATTACTTCTAACCCTCCTCTTAACCTTCCAGCACCGGGCAGGTGTCAGCACCCTATACGTCAGCTTTCGCTTTAGCAGGCACCTGTGTTTGTGGTAAACAGTCGCTTGCGCCTCTCTTGTGCCACCCATTCATGCTAGAGCCGTTACAAGCTTTCACACTACATGGGTCATCCTTTTCCCGAAGTTACGGATGCATTTTGCCGAGTTCATAACGAGGGTTTTTCCCGCGACCTTAGGTTCTCTCCCCGCCTACCTGTGTCGGTTTTTGGTACGGGTAGTATGTCTCTACCTAGAAGCTTTTCTCGGCAACTTAGGATCAATTACTTCGCTCTTTTGAGCTCGTCATCACGCCTCAGCTTTTAGAGTAACGGATTTACCTATCACTCAACCTACACGCTTAAACATGCACTTCCAATCGCATGCTAACCTACCTGTTTGCGTCACTCCATCGATCAAACAATTCATACTAGTACAGGAATTTCAACCTGTTGTCCATCGCCTATGCTTTTCCGCCTCGGCTTAGGTCCCGACTTACCCTGAGACGACGATCGTTGCTCAGGAACCCTTAGGCTTTCGGTGGAAAGGATTCTCACCTTTCTTTTCGCTACTCATACCGGCATTCTCACTTCTTACCAGTCCACAGCTCCTTCCGGTACTGCTTCAATCCAATAAGAACGCTCCCCTACCCAATGGTATTGCTACCATTGCCACGACTCGGCTCTGCATTTTAGCCCCGGACATTTTCGGCGCAGAGTCTCTCGACCAGTGAGCTATTACGCACTCTTTAAATGGTGGCTGCTTCTAAGCCAACATCCTGGTTGTTTTTGGAAACTCCACATCCTTTGCCATAATGCAGCATTGGGGCCTTAGTCGGTGGTCTGGGCTGTTTCCCTCTTGACTATGGGCCTTATCACTCATAGTCTGACTCCCATGTATAAGTATAGCCATTCGTAGTTTGACTAGGTTCGGTACCCGGTGTGGGCCCTAGCCCGATCAGAGCTCTACCGCCTATACTCTTTACCATGAGGCTAGCCCTAAAGCTATTTCGGGGAGAACCAGCTATCTCCGTGTTCGATTGGCATTTCACCCCTATCCACAACTCATCCCAAAAGCTTTTCAACGCTCACGAGTTCGGTCCTCCACACAATTTTACCTGTGCTTCAACCTGGCCATGGATGAGATCACTACGGTTTCGGGTCTACTACCACTAACTATTCGCCCCTATTCAGACTCGCTTTTCGCTTCGGCTCCACGTTTTTCCGCTTAACCTCGCTAGTGACAGTAACTCGCCGGTTCATTCTTCAATAGGCACGCCGTCGACCTGCAATTATACGGTCTTCGACTGTTTTTGTAGACATACGGTTTCAGGTTCTCTTTCACTCCCCTCCCGGGGTGCTTTTCACCTTTCCCCTCACGGTACTATGCGCTATCGGTCCATACTGGTATTTTGCCTTGGAGGGTGGTCCCCTGCTTCCCACAAGGTTTCACGTGTCTCTGGTACTCTGGATACTGCTCCACATATGCAGGATTTCGACTACAGGGCTTTCACCTTCTTCGAGCCGACCGTTCCAAGTCGGTTCATCTATCCCATTTATGCTTGTTAGCAGTCCTCAACCCCGGTCTGGCGAACCAGTCCGGTTTGGGGCTCTTCCCCGTTCGCTCGCCGCTGCAGAGAATCTCGTTTGATTACTTTTCCTCTGGGTACTTAGATGTTTCAGTTCCCCAGTGCCCTCCTCATACTCTCTGGTATGGGTGACAGAGCTTCACTCTGCCGGGTTCCCCCATTCGGATATCTACGGGTCAATGGTTGCTTGCACCTCTCCGTAGCTTTTCGCAGCTACCGCGTCCTTCTTCGGCCAGTATAGCCAAGGCATCCACCGTATGCCCTTACTATCTTTTACTTGATAGTGACATATGGTTATGTCTTTTGCTTTAGAGTCATCCTTTCGGATGCTCTCACCTATAAGTTAATTTAGAGAATCTATGTGCTTGGTCTAACCCTTAGAGTCAACTCTAAGAGACCAAATCATAAATCTTTATTATCTTCTATGCAGCTTTTCAAAGAACAGTGTTATTTTTCTATAAAATCGCGCTAACTTCGTCAAACTTCATTCTGCTTGTCTCACGTAATTACCATTACGCTTCGACTTCGCCTCATCTGTTTTTCCTTGTTATCCATCGATTTTATTTAGAAAAATATGGTGGAGACGAGGAGATTCGAACTCCTGACCCCTGCTTGCATGCAGGTGCTCTCCCAACTGAGCTACGCCCCCATGAAAAGGTATGTAATTAAAAATGGTAGGCCTAAGTGGACTTGAACCACCGACCTCACGCTTATCAGGCGTGCGCTCTAACCAGCTGAGCTATAGGCCTACATATGAGAGATAATCTCAAAAACTGAACAATTAAGGTTGGATACAGCTAGCGCATATGCTACGTCTATCCATTACACCAAAGTGTCGACCTAGTGTGACATCTAACATCTTGTGCTGAGTGTGTCTCCTAGAAAGGAGGTGATCAGCCGCACCTTCCGATACAGCTACCTTTAGTTACGACTTCACCCCAATCATCGACTTTACCTTAGACGGCTGGCTCTCGAAGGTTACCCCCACCGGCTTTGGGTACCTCGACTTTCGTGGTGTGACGGGCGGTGTGTACAAGGCCCGGGAACGTATTCACCGCAGTATGCTGACCTGCGATTACTAGCGATTCCGACTTCACGTAGGCGAGTTGCAGCCTACGATCCGAACTGAGAGCTTGTTTCTGGGGTTTGCTCCACCTCGCGGCTTCGCTTCCCTCTATTAAAGCCCATTGTAGTACGTGTGAGCCCAGGTCATAAGGGGCATGATGACTTGACGTCATCCCCGCCTTCCTCCGCATTGTCTGCGGCAGTCTCTCATGAGTTCCCACCATTACGTGCTGGCAACATAAGATAGGGGTTGCGCTCGTTGCGGGACTCTAACCCAACATCTCACGACACGAGCTGACGACAGCCGTGCACCACCTGTTTTCTGGCTCCCGAAGGAGAAAACAATCTCTTGTTTCGTCCATCAATGTCAAGACCTGGTAAGGTTCTTCGCGTTGCGTCGAATTAAACCACATACTCCACCGCTTGTGCGGGCCCCCGTCAATTCCTTTTGAGTTTCAGCCTTGCGACCGTACTCCCCAGGCGGGGTACTTATTGCGTTAACTCCGGCACAGAAGGGGTCGATACCTCCCACACCTAGTACCCATCGTTTACGGCCAGGACTACCGGGGTATTCTAATCCCGTTCGCTCCCCTAGCTTTCGCGCCTCAGCGTCAGTTTTCGTCCAGAAAGCCGCCTTCGCCACTGGTGTTCTTCCTAATATCTACGCATTTCACCGCTACACTAGGAATTCCGCTTTCCTCTCCGATACTCTAGCCTACTAGTTTCCATCCCATCACGGGGTTGAGCCCCGAACTTTTAAAGACAGACTGGATAGGCTGCCTGCGCGCGCTTTACGCCCAATAATTCCGGACAACGCTTGCCACCTACGTATTACCGCGGCTGCTGGCACGTAGTTAGCCGTGGCTTTCTATTCCGGTACCGTCACTTTTTCTGCATTATTCACACAGAACTCTTTCGTCCCGATTAACAGAGCTTTACAATCGAAGACCTTCATCACTCACGCGGCGTTGCTCCGTCAGACTTTCGTCCATTGCGGAAGATTCCCCACTGCTGCCTCCCGTAGGAGTTTGGGCCGTGTCTCAGTCCCAATGTGGCCGTTCATCCTCTCAGACCGGCTACTGATCATTGCCTTGGTGGGCCGTTACCCCTCCAACTAGCTAATCAGACGCAATCCCTCCTTCAGCGATAGCTTATACATAGAGGCTACCTTTCATTCACAAGCGATGCCGCTCGTAAAATCGTACGCGGTATTAGCAACGGTTTCCGTTGTTATCCCCTCTGAAGGGCAGGTTGATTACGCGTTACTCACCCGTTCGCCACTAACTTCTAGAGAGCAAGCTCTCTGTCTGTCCGTTCGACTTGCATGTGTTAAGCACGCCGCCAGCGTTCGTCCTGAGCCAGGATCAAACTCTCCAAGATATCTTGAAGCTATTTGATAGCTCATTCATTTTCGTTGTTGCCAATTACTTGGCTAGAATTTATTTGGTTGGTTTCAACTATGTGAAACCCGCACTCTGGCTTATGTTTACTTCTTTCGAAGTAATTACCTTATATTGTTCCAGTTTTCAAAGATCATATATCCTCATACTACATAAAGTAGTAAATGGTGACCCACCCGCGACTCGAACGCGGGACACCCTGATTAAAAAGTCAGGTGCTCTGCCAACTGAGCTAGTGGGTCATAAAAATGGCAGGGTGGATGGGATCGAACCATCGCATGTCGGAGTCAAAGTCCGATGCCTTACCGCTTGGCTACACCCTGTGTTGTGGGGTGAGTAATGGGGATCGAACCCATGCATAACGGAGTCCACAATCCGCCGTGTTAACCGCTTCACCATACCCACCACAGGATATTTATTCTGTTTAGCACTTTTCGTGCCCTACAACGATATTTAGTATATCAGCTAAAGTTTTTGTGTCAACCACTTTTTAAAAAACTTTTTAACTGCTGCACTATCTCACTATGAATACTTGATTCATCCAGTGATTCTATCGCTGATGTTTTTTTATAGTATAACAAACAATCTATATCTTGTAAACCCTTTTTATTCTTAATCACCTCGTTCTAACTCTTCTTTGATACCTCATATTCATGACTTCTTTTGCTCTTGTTTCTCTAGTACATTGGATCCCTCTTCTATGCAAAAATCTATACCAATATCTTATTTTGCTACTACCCATTTACTATGTATATTCTTATATTTCACCATTTTTCTCATTATACCTTCCTATAATTCTTTTTATATCACTATAAAAACTAGAGGCATATAAGGTCTCCCTACATGCCTCTAGTTATAGTATACTATTTTTAACTTAAATTAGCTTAGCTAAATCATTTAAGTTTTCAGCCATTGTTGGATGTGTAAAGATTTGGTCACGTAAGTATGTATACTTAATATCATTGTCCATCGCCATTTTAATGATATTAATTAACTCTTCAGAGTTTTTACCAAATAAAAGTAGCCCCTAGGGATTAGACCAGTATCTTTGTTAACTGTTAATTTAAATATACCACGTGGGTCTTGGTTTACTGCATGGCGTGGCATATTATTTACTGGTAATGCCACTGTCACCGCACTTGGATATTGCGCTTTCGCTTCTTCTTCATGTAAACCTACATGGGATAAAGCAGGTGTAATGAAAGTAGAGTACGGTACATGCGTATGATTTTTCTAATTTGTAGCTTTCATCTCCGTGCAATACACGATTTACAATACGGAAATCATCAAGGGATATATAGGTGAATTGCGGGCCACCATTCACATCGCCTACAGCAAACACATTAGGAACAGCCGTCATCAACGTTTCATCCGTTACGATGAGATCCATTAGGGCGAACCTCAATATCTGTATGTTTCTAAGCCAAGACCTTCTGTATTTGCTTTTACGACCTGTAGCATGTAGCAAGGCATCGAAAACGAATTCTTCTCCACTTTCAGTCACCACCACTACCGTATCACCTACGTTTTTAATTTCTTTTGTAACAGCATTGAAATGGAAGTGAATACCATCTTCTTCTAAATATTGTTGCGCTAACGCAGCTACATCTGCATCTTCGCGTTTTTAAGATTCTGTCACCGCTTTCAAAAGCAGTTACCTCAGCACCTAAACGCGCATATAGATTAGCGAACTCAATACCGATGTTGCCACAACCAATGATACCCTAAACGTTTTTGGCAATATTGGAAGGGCTTATAACTCAGTGCTGTTATATACAAATTTAGATGTGGATAGACCTGGGATTGGAAGTACTACATTAGTAGCACCAGTATTGATGATGATAATTTCAGCTCTCAACGTTTCCACGCCATCTGCTGTTGTTACTTTTACTTCTTTATTGGAAGTAAATTGACCATGACCAGTATACACTGTAACATTCGGATTGGATGTTAACATGTTTAAGTTTTTCGCATTTAATTTGCTTACTACTGTATCACGAGTCGCCTTCGCTGCTTCGTAGCTTTTTACCTTTATCTGCGCCTCACGATCATAGTTTTTAGTAGGAATACATCCGATATTGATACATGTACCACCATACATAGCTGGATCTTGTTCAATTAAAGCAACTTGTTTTCCTTCTTTGCCAAATGTGGCAGCTAATGTTTTACCAGCTTTACCAAAGCCGATGACTAATAAATCATATTGTTTCATTATAGTCTCCCCTTTTGTTAATTCACATGAATACGAGTGTATTATATATCTTTACATTGTAAATATAATATTTCTCTTATTGTATACCTATTCACTAGGAATTTCAATATCATTTATCACAAAATATTGACTATCCAATAGAAGACTCTTTTTATAAAAACTAGCACTTTCATCGAAAGTACTAGTTCATCATTACCTATCTATAGCGCTCCTAGGTATATAGCCTACTCTGCAATTCTTTCTTGTAAATATTGTTTCACAAAGTTTGGCAATACGAATGCAGATTTTTGGATGCCATAGTTATAGTATTTAGTTGTAAAATCAAGTTCTCGATTTGATTCCCACGTCAATGGATCGTATTTTTAGACCCCATGGTAAAAGCAATGCATACCTGTTGGATATAACGGAATGAAGGCTGTATATAAACGAGTCACAGGGAAATGTTTATGTACGTAGTAGAATACATCAGATACTAATTGTTGGTGCATCATTGGAGATTCTGTTTGTTGTACAAATAATCCATCTTCTTTTAGTGCTCGATATGTATTTTTGTAGAATTCTTCTGTAAACAATCCTTCACCTGGGCCAATTGGATCAGAGCAATCTACGATAATCACATCGTAATAATTTTCTTTTTCTGCTACATGACCAATACCATCACCGATGGTAACTGTCAATTTTGGATCTTGGCGAATCATAGCATCAGCAATAGATGGCAAGTATTGTTTTGCCAATTCCACTACTTTACCGTCGATTTCTACCATTGTCACTGTTTCTACACAGCTATGGCGAACACATTCTCTAGCAACGCCACCATCACCGCCACCGATAATCAATACATGCTTAGGATTTGGATGCAAAAATAGTGGAATATGGCTCATCATCTCATGGTACACAAATTCTTCTCGTTCCGATGTTTGAAACACTCCATCCAAAACAAGCATATTCCCATATTCTAAACTATGAGCGACTTCGATGGTTTGAAAGTCTGATTTTCCAGAATATAAAATTTCATCCACCTCTGCGCTTAGCGCTAGATGAGGGGATTGCATTTCTTTAATCCATTGTGTCATTTCTTACTCCTCACATTGTGACTGGATGTATAAAAAGCTCCACCCAGTAAATTATCTCGTAACCAACGGCGTAGTGAAAACGTTCGTTCCATACCTTCATCATAAACAACACATCGCGTGTCATCAGTATTGACCTGCATAGATACGATAGGAACCCAATGCCAAGTAGATAGTCCTTCTTCTTGACCACGGTGGCGATTCAAAAATGCAACGGGGCAATTTTTGTTTCCAACCCTGCTTGAATGAAATCTGTCACCTCTTCTCAAGGTATATTGACTACCTTTCAACGGCATAATCGGTAAGCGCTTCACCGTATATGACAAATGATGATCCGCCATATATTGGTTCACACCTTGTTCCTCACCAAGTACTTTTTATAGAGTCCTCCACCATAGCGAGGGCGCACGTATTCCCATACTTGATTCATTCGCTTTAGCGCCTGTTACTCCATCTGCATAGTTTTGTTAGTGAAAGGTGACCATCACGAAATAGTACATAAGAAATCACTTGTGTTGCCGTCGTTGGTCCACAACCTGCTAAGCGTTTCCACGCATCTTCATACCATTCTTGGTCATAACCAAAAGAAAAGTTTCCCTTCATTTTCACTTGCAACCATTCTGGATGTTCTAAGCGATAGCGTTTAATACCTGCCATTAGTCCTCTACGACCTCAACAGTTTGCATACGATCACCTTGTTGAATTTTATCTACTACATCCATGCCTTCAATGACTTGGCCGAATACAGTATGAACTCCATTCAAATGAGGTTGTGGTTCGTATACGATAAAGAATTGGCTACCACCAGTGTTAGGGTCCACGATGTGCCATGGACAAAGCGCCACGAACGTGTTTGTGTGGATTACCTTCAGTTTTCTGCAAGGGATTGTATAGCCAGGACCACCTACACCAGTACCCATTGGGCAACCACCTTGTGCTACGAATCCAGGGATAACACGATGGAATTTCAATGTATCATAAAAACCTTCTTTAATCAATTTTACAAAGTTAGCTACTGTACTAGGAGCTTCGTTTTCAAATAATTCGATAACAATGTCACCGTATTCCATATGAATAATTGCTTTTTTCATTACTGTACCTCCAAAAAAGTTCTAATCACGTGACCCGCTAAATGCAATCCTGCTACAGAAGGAACAAATCCACAGGAACCTGGACTTCTAGAATCATCATCACGGTTCAGTGTCATCGGTTTGTTCTGTCGAAAATAATACAGCTTGCTTTTTAATGCCACGACGGCGTAATTCTTTACGCATCACCTTCGCCAATGGGCATGTATGGGTCTTACTAATATCTGTAATCTTCAATTGATCTGGCCACATTTTAGTGCCTGTACCCATAGAAGATATACAAGGTATATGTCTATATACACGTTTCGATGATGGATAGTTTAACACTTACCATGTCAATGGCATCAATGACAAAATCTGGATTAATATCGGCAATGAAAGTAGGATGACTTTCACCGGTATATACCATATCATAAGCCTCAATATGTAGATTAGGATTGATGGCTAAGGCTCTCTCTTTTGCCACCTCCACTTTACGTTGACCTACCGTACTAGGCAAGGCGATAAGCTGACGATTAATATTGCTCACCGTCACTTGGTCACCATCAACAATGACAATATGACCTACTCCAGAACGCACTAACGCTTCTAATGCAAAAGAGCCTACACCACCACATCCAAAAGAAGAACTTTCTTGTTTTGCAAAGTTTTAATTTTTCTTCCCCTACTAACCATTGTAGGCGTGTTAACATATGCTCCATATTAATAGGCTCCTGCTGGGATAATTTCAGTCCAATATCCATCTGGATCAGCAATAAAATAAATGCCCATCGCTTCATTTTCATAGACTACACAATTCATAGCCTTATGTTTAGCCAAAGCTCTTTCATAATCGTCACATAGAATGCCACATGGAATTCATTATCACCCTAAATTGTATGGGCGATCCCAATCACGCAACCACGTTAACTCCAAACGATGTGATTGGTACCATCTCCTAAATAGACAATTTTGAAAGCTCCATCTTCTCCATCAATATGATCTACTTCTTCTAATCCTAGTGCTTCTTTGTAAAAGGATAAACTCTTATCCAAATCTTTCACATTAATATTATTATGAGCAAAGCTAAATTTCATACTTCCTCCTTAATTCCTAGTAAATAACAGTATTATTCTAACATAGGTACTACGGGAATACAATCACTGTACTTGAAAGTAGGCTCTGCTTCCTTCATCGGTTTTTGTCACCACCAAGTGTGCACCAATTTGTTGTTGTAATTCTGGCACATGAGATGATGCCTACCAACCTTCCTTGAGATTGTAATGCCACCAATGTTTCCATAGCCACATCTAACGTGTCTGGGTCTAATGTACCAGCCTTCATCAATAAACATAGTATCCAAATGAATGCCTCCCGCATAGGATTGGATAACATCCGCCAACCCCATAGCAAGTCCTAAGGATGCCAAGAAAGTTTCTCCTCCGGACAGAGTATTGGCAGGACGGCTTGCTCCTGTATAGGCATCAAAGACTGCGATATCTAGTCCTCGTGCTCACGACCACCTTCTTCTAGTGAGCGTTCCAAGCGATAGCGACCACGGCTCATATCATGAAGCCGTAAGTTCGCCGCACTCAATACTTCTTCTAGGGATAGCACCTAGCACATACCGTTCAAAGCTCACACCTTTCATGCCAGAATCGCCACCATTCGCTAAATCGCTAAACCAAAGATAAAGGTCCGACGTTCTGACAGCTCTTTGGTAGCCTGCTTCTAAATCAGAAATCTCTTGAATCGATTTTTTCCTTGGCAGTCACTTGCTGATTTTTAAGGTTCCGATAACTTCTCCTAGGTCTTTCAATTTCCTGTTGCAAGCCTTCAACCAATTCTTTGTCTATTTCTCTCTGGTACTTTTAGCATAGGTAGCTAAATTATTTTGCACTTCTTCTAACAAAGAGTGTAACCGCAATGTTTTCATTATTATAGGCACTAAAGGTTTCTTTCCAGGTTGGTAAATCATCAAATACATGAGATTCCGCTTTAAACGTGTCGATGGTAAGAGATTCCGCTACTAATACCTGTTCAATATCCTTACCCAAACTTTCTATATCCTGTACCATGCGCTCTAGTTGCTCTTTGAGAGCCCCTATTTCCGTGATGACCGCCACCTTTTTTGCTCCTGACTAGCTTGCCGAGATGTCTCCACCTCTTTACGATCCGCTTCATACTGTTTCAATAAATCTGCTAGACCTGTCATCTCCGTCATGTACGTATCCACAGTAAAAGGAGCTATACTCTTTTCAATGCGATGTATTTCTGATGTCAAATGCTGAATATCTTGATTCATCGTCTCTATCTGACCTATTAAGGTTGTCAGTTCCAGCTGTTTGGCATGAAAGTTAGATTCTTCTGTTTTCAATGATTTTTTTGCAATGTATCAATTTGTGTTTCTAAATCTATTTTAGAATTTTTCTGCATTCACTAGCTCTTTTTGAATCTCTTTTAAATAATCGGTCTATCTCTACTTCATCCACTATGTCCTGCCAACTTTGGATACGTTCCAACACTGGTTTTATGCTTGCCGTATCTAAACACTTTTGTAACATCTTTCCAAGATTTACTAAGGATGTTCTTTGGAGCTCTTCTGTTACTTTTTGGATACATCTCACACAGACGATTCCATTCCTTATCATACCGTTCTACTTCTTCTTCACTGTGAGCTAACTTAGTTTCTATCGTTTGCCACCTGCGTTTGACTCTCTTGAAACTCTCGGCGAAGTCTATCTACCGTTTCACGTACAATCTCTTCCGACGGGAGCTTGTAGCTAATTGTGGATGGTCGAGGGAACCACATACAGGACATGGCGCTTGTTCTTCCAATTGCAAGCTCACTTCATAGGCTTTGATGTTGTCGCAATAATTGCTCATTATGACAATATAGTTTTTCACGAGTCTTACAGACCTGTCGTTCATCCCCTCTAACTGCTTACTATACACAGTTTGAGTCTCCCAAGCAGTGCGTAATTTATCTACTATTCCTTTTAAGGAATCCCACCAAATTCGTAATTCACTAGTACATAATTTTTCTTCACCTAAGGAAGTATAACTTTGTAACTCTAGATTCATTTCTCCTAAGGACTGGCGCTGCATTTCTATATTCGTTTGGCTTGTTGCCAATATCTCCTGTACTTCACCTTGTTGCTGTACCTTTTGCACGCTGTCCGTCTCTAGAGCAGTCCGTTTCTCAAAAGTTCACCACTACCGTCTCCACTTCTTGTTGCAACGCTTGTAGTTGGTGATATTGTTCCTGTTGCTTTGCATACGTATGTGCTTGCATGTCTAACTGCTCCCACTTACAGTCCAAACTTTGTAACACTACGGCAACAGATTGCAAAGATGTTTCTAAGCCGTCTAGCTTCTCTTTGTTTATATTGAAAGTACCTTGTAACTTCTCATATTGATTCAGAGGAATACGAACTTTTTGTAACCGTTCCCAACGGTCAATCGTTTCCCCTAATGCAATATGCGCTCTTTCCCCTCTTTGTGGCTAGCTAACGTCTTACTATGTTGCTCCTTGCGAACTAGCAAAATGAGTGTAGGCTTCATACTTTGTATAGGCAGTTTGCAAAGATTCATATTGTTCTTGTTTTTCTTGCGTTCTCCTTCACGAGCGATTAACAGCTTACGTTCTTCTTCCACTAACGCCACTAAGTCCTGCAAGGTATTCACCCTCATGGGTGCCCAATAAAATTTCTACTGTTTTGTAATGTGTCTTGAATTCCTACGGTAGCTTTGGCCAGTTCTTCTTTCAGTAGGTCTTGCATGCGTTTATACACTGAGGTTTTAAAAAAATCGTATGCAGCAATATTTCCCGTTCTGATGTAGGTGCCACTAATAGTTTTCTAAAAATCACCTTGTGGTAATAGAACAACTTGTGAATTGATCCATCGAAATCGATAATCTGTTGCACATAATCACGAATTTCTTGAGCTTTCGTGGTGAGTAATTTCCAATCTTCATCGATCCATTCACTAATCGCCGCCGTAGCCAATACAGTCCTTGTACCAGTGCCTCGCTTTTTCTGTAACTCTTGTTTCGGCGTTCGTTCTATCCGATACCGATGGTCACCTACTTGAAACTCAAACACCACTGATGTAGGTGTTGTGGCATCTGCATAATCACTACGCATATCCGATCCATCGCGAAGGCCACCACTCGTTTGACCATATAGAGCATACACAATGGCATCCAATATACTTGTTTTTCCTGATCCTGTAGGCCCTGTAATCAGAAACATCGATTGATTCGCAAGAATAGCAAAATCTAAGATTACTTCTTTTGGGATATGGCCCGAAGGCAGTCATTTCAATCGTAAGGGTCTCATGCTTCTTCCTCCCTTAATACACGATGCCACAAACCTTCCATATAGTCTAATTCTTCTTGTGAAAGCGCTTCATTTCTAGCCTTTGGCAAATTGGGCAAATAAATCTTGCTCATTTAATTTCTTAAATCGTTTAGCACCCGTTGTATCTCGCACCAATTCCATGCGACCTACTAATTCTAAGCGCATACAATAAGGAAATACTTTTCGCAAGCGGCGCATCCCATCCACTATAGGTGCCGTATCTAACAATCGTACTTCTACATAATCATTATGATGCTGTGTATGGAGACTTTCATTAGCTAGTAAGTCATCAAAATAACCGGTAAGGCTTACAAATTGACGGCGCCCTACAATAGGAATTTCACTAATAGTTGTAGAACCTTTGCCATCCATATCAACGATAGTGAAACTTTTACTATACCCCACCTCATCAAAAGAATAGGTTAGCAAAGAACCGCTGTAACGAATATGGTCCACCCCAATTCGTTGTGGTTTATGCAAATGCCCCAGTGCCGTATAGTGGAAGTCTTTAAATACCGTAGTCGGCACTTGTCCTGAACCACCCACTAACAAAGGGCGCTCCGATTCACTTTCAGCACCACCTGCTACAAAAGCATGAGCCATACACAGAGTGCGGTGATCTTTAGAGCGACGCATCGCATAGGAAGACCACTGTTGGTACGCATCTGCAATGGTCATGTTGTATTTGTTTGTATCTATGCGTATATCATTTTCCACGGTATCGATGCTAGAATTATCGGTATTATCTTTATAAGAAGAATTGTCTAGATTCGTGATACTTTTCATCATTTAAAGAGGCAAATAAATCTGCTGATTCACATTGACCTCGACGTTTTTCTTAGAAGTCTTACGAGATCCGACATTCATTTCAGGGTTTATATTTTTCATCAACAATTCCTAATTGATTCAGCTCAGTCTGCATGTCTCGAACTTCCCCATAGGGTAATGCCCACACATCAATTGGACCATGTCTATCTTGGAATGGGATTGGTTGCATCCCTTGATGTGCATGTCCTAGTAAATGGATACCCTGTGTTTCCCAAGCACTACGTCCCATAGCAAGCCGTGGTCCACTGTCGTGATTGCCAGAAATAGCCACCATAGGAACGTTTTCCGTAAAAGCCAATCGATGTAGTACTGAATCCCATAGTTCAATGGCTTCAATAGGGGGCACGGATCGGTCAAACACATCACCACTCAGTACTACTAAATCAATATGTTCCTCTTTTTAATAACGGAAAGAATTGATGTTCCAACACATGGGCTTGGTCTGTCGTTAGATGTTCATTATAAAATAGTCGTCCTAAATGCCAGTCTGCTGTATGTAGTATGCGCATACTTACACCTCGTTTGCATAAATCTCCCGTAAGATAGCAATTTCTTTCGCATATCCATCTAGTTCATTTGGTGTTTCTAAATAGAATGGTAGATGACGTAATTTAGGATGGGTAATGAAATTAGCAATGGCCTCGATACCAATGTGTCCTTCCCCAATTTTTCGTGACGATCTTTATGGGCTCCTCTAGGATTTTTCGAGTCGTTCAAATGCACTGCATGAATTCTGTCCAAACCTACAAAGTGATCGAACTCTTCTAACACACCTTCTAAATTTTCAATGATATCGTACCCACCTTCATGGATATGGCATGTATCTCACACAAACCTCCAATATATTCTTTGTGTTTCACACCATCAATGATTCGTGCTAATTCTTCAAAAGTTACGACCTACTTCGGTGCCTTTTCCGCCATGGCTTCTAATAGAACTGTGGTTTTCATGCCTGGAAAAATTACTTCGTTTAACATGTCTACAATATATTCAATACCTTGATTCACGCCTTGCTTCACATGGCTACCTGGGTGAAAGTTATATAAATGACCTGGCAAATATTCTAAGCGCTCTAAATCTTCACGCATAGAGTTTTTTGCAAATTCACGAAGTCCTGAATCTGCAGCACAAGCATTTAGTGTGTATGGTGCATGTCCTAATAATTTACCAAATTGATGTTCTGTTAGGAAAGTATCTAAGGCTTTCATATCTGCTTTTCATCAAAGGCACGAGCCTTACCGCCTCGTGGATTTCTTTGTAAAGTATTGAAAATGTATTGGCCCCAATAGACAGCGCCTCTTTCCCCATATGTAAAATAGCCTTTGCTAATGGATAAATGACATCCAATTGTTAATTGACTCATGTGTAACTCCTTATTTCTAATATTCTATATAATTAACTCTAATCTCTACCATATTGTAAAATGTGTTCTTATTGAATTCCATCTCTATAAAGCATTTCGTGTACTAGTACACGTACATGGTTTCATCTTTATGATACACTATTCTACTAGTAAGTATATCATGAGCCGATAAAACTTATAGAGACAGACTTAAAAATAAGGGATAATTGTTTTATCATAAGCAATTATCCCTTATTGAGCTGTTTCTAATCTAAGACTAGATAGTTTCCATTACTAATTAATGTGAGCTTTTTACGCAAACATTCCGGACAAACGCCTTCAAAAGACACATGAAGTCCCGTAATTTCATATTCACTGTGGCGAGCCACTTCTTCTCTTAGACAATTTACTTGTACATCATGTAAATCATTAATACGATTACACATAGGTACAACGTACTATGTGGATGATTTCTTGTATCCCAATCATATCTGGCTACAATCATCACCCAAGTCTAAGACACGAACTATACCAATGCGTTCAAAAAAATCTCCATCGTTTTTATATACAGTCCTCAAGCTCATACTTGGATGGTCTTCCCGCAAACTTTGGTAGATCATTTCCGCAGTGGGATGGTTGTTTTCTGCGTAGAGAACATTATAAATTGCAATACGCTGTGGCGTAACTTTATAACCTTCTTCTCGCAACTTTTTGTGCAATATCCATAGAGCACATCCTTTCCACTTGGAAGCTAAACTGTGAGATTAAAACACTATTACTCTAACTATATTATATCAGAAAGTTCATTCCCAAACAATAATCAGAATTGATTAATTATATTTATTGTCACTTGACCAAATTAATCTTTAAAAATATGGCTTGAAACCGCTACCTTGGTGTTTTGGTTTTTGTTGTCTTTGTCCATCACGAGAGCGGCGTTCTCCACCGTTAGAACGTTGGTTACGATCGCGGCTAGAACGTCTTCTATCTCCGTCACGGCGATCATCACGGCGGCGACCATCTCTACGACGATCATCACGGCGACGGCCATCACGACGTCCACTGTCACGGCGACGACGTACACGAAGTGGCGCTTCTTCTGTAATGCTAACAGGGTGTTGTATCTGGCTCTTTTGTCAACAATTTTAATGCAGCAGCTAACAATGTAACAGAATCGATATCATTCAACAATTCTTCTGCACTAGAACGATAGCTTGCTAATTCTTCACGATTATCTGCTAAGGCAATTAATTTTTTTCTACTGCAATTTTTTTGTTGGCCTTCTAATACTTCCCCTAAGGATGGAGCTTTACGACGAGCAATCTTACGTTTTTGTCAAACGTTCAATAGCGTGTAAATGTTCAATCTCGCGAGGGATGACGAATGTCATCGCCACGCCTGCTTTACCAGCACGGCCTGTACGACCTACACGGTGTACATAGCTTTCAGGATCTTGTGGCAAATCATAGTTATATACATGAGTAACACCACTGATATCTAGTCCACGAGCTGCTACATCTGTGGCTACTAAAATATCAATTGTACCTTCACGAAATTGACGAATCACAGAGTCACGTTTTTGTTGAGACAAGTCACCATGAATGCCTTCTGCCATGTAACCACGTTTTTTTAACGCTTCTGTTACTTCGTCTACACGGCGTTTTTGTACGGCCGAACACAATCGCTAATTCAGGAGCTTGAATGTCTAACAATCGACATAATACATCAAATTTTTGACGATCTTGTACTTCAATATAGTATTGCTCGATTAAATCCATCGTTACTTGTGTTGGTTTTCATACGAATCAATGTTGGCTCTGTTAAGTATGTTTCCGCTAATTCTTGAATCGCTTTTGGCATAGTTGCAGAGAACAATAATGTTTGACGCTCTTCTGGTACAGCTGTCAAAATTTTATTAATATCATCTACGAAGCCCATGTTTAACATTTCATCCGCTTCATCCAAGATGACAACTTTTACATGGTCAAAAGAAATAGATTTTCGTTCCATATGGTCCATCAAACGGCCAGGGTGGCTACAATTACTGTGGATGTTTTTTTCAACATACGGAATTGACGTCCAATATCTTGACCACCATAAATTGGCAAGGCTTGGATGTTAGTATGTTGCGCCATTTTATTTAACTCTTCCGCCACTTGGATAGCTAATTCACGTGTAGGTGAAAGAATCAATACTTGTGGAGCTTGGATTGTTGGGTCCACTTGCTCTAACGCTGGGATACCGAAGGCAGCTGTTTTACCAGTACCAGTTTGCGCTTGGCCAATCATATCTTGACCAGACTTTGCTACTGGAATGGCTTCACGTTGAATTGGTGTTGGCTCTTCAAAGCCCATGTCGTTTGAAAAGCTCGTAAAAATGGGCTCGCTAATGTGTAAATCTTCAAATTTAATTTGCATATATAAAAGGGTCCTCCTTTAAAAATCTTTCTTTATGTATCATGCGAATTAGTACATTATAACATACATAGCATACTCTTGTATATGAAAGTATGATAAGACACTAATTGTTTCAATATATTATTACAAAAACGTACATTTGATGTTCGAGATACTCTTCATTGAGTTAACCTTTAACTCTTCCCCTATTGTCCTACCTATTATTTCATGGTATACTTTAACGGTATACAAGCGCCTATAGCTCAGGGGATAGAGCGCCGGTCTCCGGAACCGGGTGCGCAGGTTCGATTCCTGCTAGGCGCACCATTGATATAACTGGATTCTCACCGTTGTTGAGAGTCCATTTTTTGCATTTGAGCCCAATTTTTGAGCCCAATTCCAATCTTGCCAAACTCATATAAAAGGAGTATACTAAACGCAATTACTGAAAGAAAGGAGTCACTACAATGATGAACGATAACAGCTTAGCTACAACAAAAGCAAATACGTTTTTTTGGTTCTTTATCCAAACTACGGGTAAAGGACTATTTGAGCTACGCTAATTTAGGTATCATCACTGAGTGGCTTTAAATAGTGGTAAGGGCTACCCGTACTAGGTATAGGCGGGTAGCCCTTTTTGTTATATCTTCCTATACCACCACTCAAGATTACCTATGCAATACATGAAAGATTTATTTTAGGAGGACATTATGATTATTCGATTACACACTACAGCAACTGAAGCACAAATTGCAGAACTACGTCAACTATTAGAAGCCACTGGCGTTACATTACATCCTGTCCATGGAGAACAACAAGATATCATCGGTTTAATCGGTGATACATCCCGTGTCGATTTACGCACCATTGAATCTCTTCCCTATGTAGAAAAAGTAATGCGTATTCAGGAGCCTTTCAAAAAAGCAAATCGTAAGTTCCATCCACAAGACACTGTGGTTACTGTAGGGGATGCCAAAATCGGTGGCGGACACTTCGCTATCATCGCCGGTCCTTGCTCTGTAGAAACACCAGAACAAGTTATCGAAGTAGCAAAAGCTGTGAAAGCGGCTGGTGCTGGTATCCTTCGTGGTGGCGCTTTCAAACCTCGTACTTCTCCATACTCTTTCCAAGGTATGGGCCCAAGTGGTTTAGCCTTATTAGAAGCTGCTAGAAACTGGCCTACCTATCGTATCTGAAGTTATGGATATCTCCCAATTGGAATACTTCGACAATATAGATATGCTACAAATCGGCGCTCGTAATATGCAAAACTTCAATCTTTTAAAAGAAGTTGGTAAATTGCGCAAACCAATCTTATTAAAACGTGGTCTATGTGCTACTTACGAAGAATGGTTAATGGCTGCGGAATACATCATGAGCGAAGGGAATGAACAAATCGTTCTTTGCGAGCGTGGTATTCGTACCTTCGAAACACGCACTCGTAATACGTTAGATGTAACTGCGATTCCAATGATGCACGAGTTATCCCACTTGCCAATCATCATGGACCCAAGTCATGCAGCTGGTATGAGCCGTATGGTTCCTTCCCTTTCCTTAGCTTCCGTTGGTGGCGGCGCTGATGGTTTAATGATTGAAGTTCACAACAATCCAGAAAAAGCATTATGCGATGGTCCGCAATCCTTACGCCCAGAGCAATTCGCTACTTTGGCAAACCAAGTGTTCACCCTTCGTGACGCATTAGGTCATAAATAGGTCACACCTATGGATACAATTCATATTCAAGCCTCCACTGCTTACGATGTCATTATCGAACGGAATAGCTTGTCTCGTATGGCTGAGTACTTTGCAACTATCAAGCCCGCTTGTTCTGTCATGATTGTCACCGATGACAATGTAGGCCCCCTCTATGCTTCCACTGTTTCAGATTCCTACAACAGACAGAGTTACACTGTTCATACCTACATATTTCCGCATGGTGAAAGTGAAAAGAACGGTCATCGCCTTATGGGCCTAGTAGAAACATTAGGAAATGCAAAATTCACTCGAAAAAGACCTCATTATTGCTTTAGGTGGTGGCGTCGTCGGCGACCTAGCTGGATTCGCTGCTGCCACCTACTTACGAGGTATTGATTATGTACAAGTGCCTACCTCTCTGTTAGCAGCCGTCGATTCCTCTGTAGGCGGTAAAACAGCTGTTAACCTAGATTGTGGTAAGAATTTATGGGGTGCTTTTAAACAACCTATCCTCGTTCTCTGTGATCCAGAAACACTTTCTACCTTACCTAAAGAGGAATGGATTAATGGATGTGGGGAAATCATCAAATATGGTTTCTTAGATCATCCAGAGTTACTAGATCAACTTCAGAACGACCACTCTTACAACATCCAAAAGATGTAGATAGTATCATTGCCCAATGTGTACGCATCAAAGCCCATATAGTCGAGGTTGACGAAAAGAAAGTGGCCTCCGCTACCTTGAACTTAGGTCATACCTTTGGACATGGTATCGAACACGGTAGTGCTTTCATCATCCCCCACGGCAATGCCGTTGCTTTAGGATTGCTCATCATGGCAAAAGGTGCTGTAGCCCATAAAGAGCTGGATCCTACCATTGTTTCTAGTATTGAACAGTTACTACTAGCACATGAATTTGCCCACCACAACGACGATTTTCAAAGATGTAATTTTAGAAGAAGCCAGTCATGATAAAAAGCATCTGGTTCTTCTATTACCATCGTGGTTCCTACAGGGTATGGCACATCGGTACTAAAAACAAGTAACCTTCAAGAACTTGCTACCTACTGCCATATGTAAGTATAGTACTCAATGTTTTATAATTAGAATACATAACTAAACTAATTATGATATCCCCCCATTCCAGAGTTACTATTTATTATATATCAAACAAATTATACTTACCTTTTATCGTTATCTTGTAACCATCATCCCATGGTGATAGCACAACCATAACAGAAAAGGATTCCTATGCAACATGTTTCTAATGTGCTCTTATGTGGCACAATTCCTTCCATACCAGCTAAGGCTCACGCCCATCGGGCACTCATCGCAGCAGCCCCTTGCCACGAGCCCTCAGCACTATTTTAATTTCCCACTCTTCCAAGGACATTGATGCTACCATGGATTCTCTACGCTCCCTCGGTGCAACGATTACCCTATGAAAATGGTGTAGCTCATGTCACTCCTGGCTCTGCTCTACTATAGGAGCGTATTACCCCACGAATCAGGCACAACATTGCGATTACTCTGACCTGTGTCCGCTTCTGTTTGCGACACTGTGAAAGTCGATGCCAAAGGACGCTTACCAGAACGACCACTAGAACCTTTACTGAGCGAAATGAAATCTCATGGAGTATCTTTTTTCACAAGAGGCACCGCCTTTCACCATGATAGGACTCCTCCAAGGCGGAACCTTCTCCATGACGGGGACCGTAAGTTCTCAATTTTTCTCAGGTCTTCTTCTGGCGGCACCAAAAACTGGGGTACACCACAGTGAATTGCACTAGCGCCTTACAATCGAAAGACTATGTGACATTAACCATAGAAACCATGAAAGACTTTTGGTGTACACGTAACAGAAGGCATTACCGAGGAAGGACATCCAAGTTTTACTATCGAAGAGAAAACCAACATTTTCACGGCAATGAGCACTACCTGATTGAGGGAGATTGGTCTAATGGCGCCATTTGGTTAGTGGCTGCCGCTATGACAGGTCAATCTATTTCTGTCACTGGTTTGCGTCCTGATTCTGTACAGGCAGATAAACGGATTCTTTCCATTCTGGAAAGTGCTGGTGTCACTTGTGCGTGGAATAGCACTACTATAACAGTCAGTGGCAAAGCGCATCAACCAATCTATGTAAATTTAGAACAAATGCCAGATTTATTACCTATCCTATCTAGCTTAGCTTGCTCCATAGAAGGCGAATCTTCTTTCATCAATGGGGCTCGACTTCGATTAAAAGAATCCGATCGTTTAGAAGCGGTAGAACAATTAGTCCGTGATTCTGGTGGCACCGTTCGTATCGAAGGTGACAACCTCTATATTCGTGGAACGGGTACTCTACTGGTGGCACTGTAGACTGTGAACGACCATCGCCTCGTCATGGCCGGTTCTATTAAACGCACTCATTGCTACATCCCCTATGATTCTAAAAAGACAGCGAAAGCCATCAGTAAGTCGTACCCTCATTTCTTTGAGGATTGGAAACGTTTAGGGGGCCAGACACATACCATATAATTGTATTGGCTTTGCTCATATCATAGAATAAAAGATGGTTCTGTGTCGTAACATGCTATTATAGTAATATTCATATCTACTAGTAGGTAAACATATAATTATCATCATTTATACATCATACAAGTAAGGAGTAATTATGGCATCCTATTTCGGTCGTACTGTGAAAGTCTCCACCTTTGGAGCTTCTCACGGTCAAGCTAATGGTGGAATTGTGGACGGACTTCCTTGCGGATTTCCTGTCAATCTAGAAGCCTTGCAAACATTCCTAAAACGACGGGCTCCCGGTCAACATCAATTACAAACTCAACGAAAAAGAGCAGATATCCCTGAGTTTCAAGCGGGTATCGTACAAGGCAGACTGAGCGGATCTCCTTTGGCTTTCATCATTCAAAAATACATCACAACAAAGTGGTGATTACGATAACCTACGAGATGTACCACGCCCATCTCATGCGGATTACACAGCTCGTATGCGCCATGGCGAGTATGTAGATATGCGTGGGGCGGCCGTTTTTCTGCTCGTAATACAGCGCCTGTGTGCGTAGCTGGTGGTATTGCTATACAACTATTAGAATCCATTGGCATTCACGTACGAGCGCACTTAGCACAAGTGGGCACTGTCCAAGATGTACCTGTCGATTATGCCAATCCGCCTATGGATAAGCTCGCGAGTATCAGCACAGAAGTCATTCCTATGGTGAATCGTGTGCAACGCCATGCTGCAGAACAACTCGTACTAGAACTAAAACATCTGGCGATTCCACTGGTGGTATCGTAGAAGTATTGCTACCGGTTTTGCCTGTTGGCATGGGGAATCCCAATTATGATGGCATAGAAAATCGCTTAGGGGCTACACTCTTTTGGTATGCCTGCAGTGAAAGGTATTTCCTTTGGATCTGGTTTCCCTGGTTGTACCTCGTGGCAGTGAGCAAAATGATCCGTTTATCATCACTGGCGAAAGGATTCGTACAGAGAAAAATAACAGCGGTGGTATCCAAGGTGGGTATTACTAATGGTATGCCCTCTCGTCATGCAGGTTGGTATTAAACCTACGCCATCCATTTACCATGAGCAGTCTTCTGTCTCACTAGTAAGCATAGCCCTGAACTGTTGCAGATTAAAGGCCGTCATGATCCTTGTGTAGCGCTACGTGCTGTTCCTGTGGTAGAAGCCTTAACAGCTCTTGTACTCTTAGATTTTTGTGATGGAGCATAATCCACATGCATTCCATCATTTCAGTCATCGTACGTTGGAGGTGTAAATGTTTGGATTATTAGGTCGCACCCTTGGCCATACCTACTCCCCCATGATTCATAAGGCATTAGGAAATACATCCTATGACATATTTGAAATGGAACCAGACCAACTACAAGATTTTTTTAATCGTTCCGACTTGCAAGGCTTAAATATTACTATTCCCTATAAAATCAATGCCATGCATGCTTGTCAACGCATTAGTGATATAGCAGAGTCAATTGGTTGTGTAAATACTATGGTAAAACAAAAAGATGGCTCCTGGTATGGAACTAACACGGATTATGATGGATTCTTGGCTACACTATCTTGGTCTAATATTGTCGTCAAAGGAAAACATTGCCTCATCCTAGGGGATGGGGCTTCTTCAAATACAATTCATGTTGCCTTAGAGCGTCTGGGCGCAGCATCCATTACCCATATCAGCCGTCATCGGTTTCCTAAATATGAGCACATAGCACAATTTTACGAACGATCACAAATTATAATCAACTGTACACCAGTGGGCATGTATCCCTCACTGTCCTAATCAAAAGTATTCAGTTAGCCCTATTCACACGATTGGAAGGGGTGATAGACTTAGTATACAATCCACATCGTACAGGGATTTTATTAGAAGCAGAAACATTGGGTATCCCCCATGTGAATGGCCTCATCTTCTTATTAGCCCAAGCCATTGCGGCTAGCTCTCTATTTTTAGATCGTACCTATGATGAAAAGTATCCTTTCAGATCTATACAAACAGTTTCGACAAGTCCAAGAAAAACATCGTCTTAATCGGCATGCCTGGATCTGGTAAAGAGTACCATTGGCGAAGCTTTAGCAAATCTAACAGGGCGACCACTAGTAGATATAGACAATCGTATTACAGGAAGTCGGTTCCATAAGTGATTATATTTTGACGCATGGTGAACCTGCATTCCGCACTATAGAAGCAAAGATTATTGCCGATGTAGGCAAACAAACAGGTCTCATCATCTCTACAGGTGGCGGTGCCGTCACCATACCAGAGAACTTTGCTCACCTAAGACAAAATGGACTGAATCTATGAAATTTATCGTCCTTTAGAAGAATTAGATACAACGGGACGTGTTCTCTCCTCTGGTGGAATAGAACGATTGCAACAGTTGTACACAGAGCGGTCATCACTGTACGCACAATTTCGGCAAGTACAAGTTGTTAATGCAGGGGCTCCTGAAAGCGTGGCTCAACGCATCCTAACGGACTTATATAGCAATCTAGTATAACCTGCTATTAAGATATATACTATATCAGTCTTTCTTTTCTTATATCTACTCATCACTATTGTATTCAAAGTTGAATGAAATCTATTTTCAAGCATACGCTAAGATATTAATACACGTAATCGGCTTTCACAAGGTGTTTCTTAGAAATACATGAGCCTTTTTACTCTCTAACCATAGTAATTCACTAGCATTAATTGACATTCTATAGAAAATAGTTTACTATTATCAAATATAAAAGTTTATATTGTATTAAGGAGGTTTTACTATGACGGACTCGCAACAAGAGTTAAAGCGTGGTCTTAAAAATCGCCACGTTCAATTATTAGCCATTGGTGGTGCCATCGGTACCGGTTTTATTCCTGGCTCTGGGCGATCTATTAGTTTAGCGGGCCCTTCCATCCTCCCTCACGTATATGATTACAGGCATTATTTGCTTCTTCATCATGCGTGCATTGGGGAGTTATTGCTTTCAACTTAAATCACCATTCTTTCATCGACTTTGTAGAAGAATATTTAGGTGATCGAGCTGCCTTTATTACTGGTTGGACCTATTGGTTCTGTTGGCTTTCACTGGCCATGGCGGATTTAACAGCCGTCGGCTTGTACATGCAATACTGGATACCTTGGATGCCACAGTGGATACCGGCTCTTGTTGTGCTAGCAGTATTACTAGTTATGAATTTAACTGCCGTGAAGCACTTCGGTGAAATGGAGTTCTGGTTTGCTTTAATTAAAGTGATTGCCATTGTATCGCTCATCATTATTGGTCTTATCATGATCCTCACAGGATTCACTACCAATGCAGGAGCAGCTGCCTTTGATAACCTTTTGGAATTACGTGTGGTTGGTTCCCAAATGGGACGATGGGCTATCTTATCTTTCCAAATGGTAGTATTTGCTTTTACAGGCATTGAATTGGTGGGACTCACTGCTGGAGAAACGGAGAATCAGAAAAAGTTATCCCTATGGCGATCAACAACATTCCATTGCGCATTATTTTATTCTATATTGGTTCTCTTGCAATTATTATGAGTATCTATCCATGGATTGCAGTAGATCCAAATTCTAGTCCCTTCGTGGCTGTATTTAATGCGGTGGGAATCCTAGCTGCTGCTAGTATCGTGAACTTTGTAGTCCTCACATCAGCAGCCTCTGCTACCAACTCTGGTATCTTCTCCACAAGCCGTATGATCTACGCATTATCTAAACGTGGACATGCCCCTAGTCGAATGCGCCGATTGACAAATCATTCCGTGCCGTATCAGGCAACACTATTCTCTGCTGCAGCCTTATTATTTACTGTAGTTTTGAACTATGTTATGCCTGAAAGCGTATTCATTATGATTACGTCCATCTCTACATTCTGTTTTATTTATATTTGGGCCATCATTATTGTATGTCACCTCAAATATCGTAAAACGAATCCAGAATTAGCAAAAACAATCCACCTTTAGAATGCCACTGTACCCGTTCATGAATTACTTGATCCTAGCATTCTTTGTATTCATCTTGGTAGTTCTAGCATTACAAAAGCGATACACGTATCGCCCTCATGTTTTACACCCGTTCTGGTTCCTCTTACTATGGGCCTTCTACTCCATGTTGGCACCTAGCGAAGACGATGAAAGAGATACTAACTAACACCAAACATAAAAAGAAGATCACGATGTACTCCAAATACAATGACTTACCATTTGTGAGGAGAATACCGTGATCTTTTTGATTGTACTATGCTTTGACAAATTCATTTATGTGTATACTATGACAATATCATGTGTCGTTCATAGCAACAGAGAATCATAAGTAAGAAGTTTTGTAATTTCTATAAAAATATGGTATACTATGTGTAACAAAAGAAGGGGCCACCAACGTGTCGAAGGCGTTAGGCTCATCTCTAAACACAAAAATAGATGCGCCTAACGTATTAAGGTCCAGGAAACCTTATGTCGTTAGGCGTTGTCATTACTTATATAAAAGCAATTATATTAACTACTAATGTTAAAATAGAAATAATTAAGCTAATTTTTCATATTTTTCATAGTACCACCTCCTCCTATAGTAGGAAGAGATGAGCCCAACTCACGTCAGTAGTCCTTCTGTATTTTTCATTATAGCATAAAATATGCAAAAACGTTATCTTTTTGAAAGATAATTTTTACAAATGAGACAAGCTATCCACTAAGAAACGCCGCACTAGCGTGGAATATCTTGTGGCATTATCATTGACTAAATCAAACAACACTAAAAACGAGCAATCCATCATAAGGAACGCAGCGCTAGCGTAGAACATCTTGTGGCAATTTCATTGCCAAAATAAAACATAACCAAAAGAGCACAACATATTCCGGAACAAACCTACCGTAGGATCAGTTTGTGAAGGAATGTGATCGCTCTTTCCTTCACATTCTAGATAAATCGCCACAAGATTTCATAACAAACCAAGTAACGCTCTTTCCTCAGCGCCCCCACCTGTGGATGAGTTCATTCCGAGAGCATCAAAAATTAATCTAAACAAAAACGAGCAACAATTCCTTTAAGATATACTACCAATGATAGCGCCTTTGTGGCATTTCTGTATTATCTAAATGACACTAAAAACAAAAAGAGCACGACATGTTCCGGAGCAAACCTACCGTAGGATCAGTTTGCGAAGGAATGTATTGTGCTCTTCCCTGCTAACTGAAGTCCCGAACGCCACAGACTTCATCGAGAAACAATCACCCTTTCCCTCGGCTCCCCCACCTGTGGATGAGTTCTTTCCGAGGGTATCAAAATTAATCTATACAAGAAACGAGCAACATATTCCGGAGCAAACCTACCGTAGGATCGGTTTGTGGAGGAATATGTTGCTCGTTTACATTATTTCAAACGCCGAAAGAACTCATCACAGCCAAAGCCGCTTTTTGTTCATCCCTTCCACGCTCTCCAATTCTTCCAATTCCGCCACTCGCATAGCATCCAAATTCCCAAAATGCTTATACAGCGCTTTTCTTCGTTTCGGTCCTATGCCTTCGATATGATCGAGAACAGATTCTAAGTTCCGCTTTCCACGTAATCTACGATGGTAAGTAATAGCAAATCGATGGGCTTCATCACGTATTTGTTGTAATAATTGTAATTCTGGCGTATGGTGTTCTAGAATAATACTTTCTGACTCCCCTTCGACGAATACTTCTTCGATTCGTTTTTGCCAAAGATATGACAGGGTACATCAGTAACTCCCATAGCACGGATGACTGGTAATGCTGCATTTAACTGACCTTTACCACCATCAATGATAATCAAATCTGGTATAGGCCAATCTTTTTCATTGCCGTAGCGTCGTTCCATAATCTCCGCCATAGATGCAAAATCGTCAGGCTTGCCTTGTACTGTTTTTCAATTTGAATCGACGATACTCTCGTTTCGCCGGCTTTCCACCTTCAAAGACCACCATAGATGCCACCGTTTCTGCCCTTGCATATGAGAAATATCGTAACATTCCATACGCTCTGGCAATCTTGGCAAGTCGAGTACTTCTGCTAATTTTTCACAGCCCCACCGGCTTTATCGATGGTGTAGTGCCACTGACGACGGCGTTCTGCCAAGAAGTTCTGGGCATTTTCCTCCGCCATCTTGATCAGGTCTTTTTATAGCCCCGCTGTGGCACAGATACTTCTACTTGTTGCCCTTTCACAGAGGAGAACCATTCACTAAACAGTTCACGGTCCACACTATCCATAGGCAATAGCAATTCTTTAGGTATGAACGTAGATCCTCCATAATACTGTTTTAATGAACTCCGTCATCACTAGCTCTGGACTATCCTCTTCATGTTGGACAAAGTAATTTTCTCGTCCCAATAAACGACCACTGCGAATAAAAACAGTTGAATGCATGCCATAGGACCATCTATGGCCATACCTAGTACATCCATATCGCCTCGCTGTGTAACCATACGTTGCTTTTCTTGTACCTTTGGATGCTCAAGAGGTCATCTCGATACTTAGCAGCGAGTTCAAACTCCAAGTCCTCTGAGGCGTGCTCCATCTTAGACGTAATCTCTGGATTACTTGGACTTGTTTCCTTCAAAAAGAGCTACAATATCATCGATGTATTTGCGATAGAGTTCTACCGTCACATAGTTCATGCAAGGACCTTCACAATAGTGCATATGATATTGCAAACAAGGTCGTTCTACTTTCATACTTTTACAAGTGCGCAATGGATAATAGGAACGCAAGATACGCAGCACATGATGCACCGCTGTGACATCCGTGAAAGGTCCAAAATACTTCGCTCCGTCGCGTTCTAAGCGACGAGTCATAAACAAGCGGGGGTACTCTTCTTGGACCGTCACTTTCACGTAAGGATATGTCTTATCATCTCGAAGCATAATATTATATTTCGGATGATGCTCCTTGATTAAAAGTCGCCTCTAGGATAGAGCTTCCATTTCAGTTTTCGTTTGGATCGTTTCCACATCCCAAGCACGGCAGCATCAGCAGTTACTACAGAGCGATTCACATCTTGCTGCACATAAGACCGCACTCGATTTCGCAAGTTGATGGCCTTTCCTACATAGATGATGCGCTGATACTTGTCACGCCACAAGTAGACCCCCGGTGTGGTAGGCAAATGGCTTACTTTTTCCAGTATATACGCTTGCTGTTCCGTATCACCCATCATCATGTCTTTCTGACTAGAAAGATTAAAGTTCACTTCTTCTGCTTGCAATTGTCTATCGATAGGATTCATGGTGTGTCCTCAGTGGTCAATGGATGTTGCTCCATCATAATTCCTAGTTTTCTCTAACACAGGACCTAAGAATTTGCCCGTGTAGCTTTCAGGTAAAGCGGCAATCTCCTCAGGTGTGCCAGTGCCCACAATGGTACCCCACGAAAACCACCTTCTGGACCTAAATCAATAATATGGTCCGCCGTTTTGATGACATCTAAATTATGCTCGATTACCACCACAGTATCGCCACCATCTGTGAGCTTTTGCAATACCTCTAAAAGCTTGCGGATATCTTCTACATGTAATCCAGTAGTCGGCTCATCCAGAATATATAGGGTTTTTCCAGTACTACGACGAGCCAGTTCAGTGGCTAGTTTCACACGCTAGTGCTTCCCCACCAGACAAGGTAGTTGCCGCTTGCCCTAATCGAATATAACCTAAGCCTACCTCTTGTAAAGTTACCAATTTACGGTGAATTTTTGGGATAGCACTAAAGAAAGTCTACCGCTTCATCGACGACCATATCCAATACATCGGCAATACTCTTACCTTTATACTTCACTTCCATGGTCTCTGATTGTATCGAGCTCCTTTACATACCTCACACGGTACATACACATCTGGCAAAGAAAATGCATTTCTATTTTAATGATACCATCACCACGGCACGCTTCACAGCGACCACCTTTGACGTTAAAAGCTAAATCGTCCTGCTTTATAGCCACGAATCTTCGCTTCATTAGTTTGACTATATAACTCACGGATCGCATCGAAGACCCCTGTATAGGTGGCTGGATTGGAACGTGGTGTTCGTCCGATCGGGCTTTGGTCAATATTGATGATTTTATCCACGTATTCTAAAGCCACGAATCTCCTTATGCGCCCCTACCTTATGATGACTTCTATAGAGTGCATTGGCTACGCCTTTATATAAAATCTCATTAATTAATGTAGATTTACCCGACCCACTGACACCTGTCACAACAGTAAACAAACCGATAGGAACTTCACATTCACTTGTTTTTAAATTATTCTCTTTAGCACCACGGATTTCTAAAGCAAGCTTTTCGTAGGTTTTCTCCGTTCTTTTGGTAACGGAATGTACTTTTGACCACTTAAGTACTGACCGGTAATGGATTCTTTTACAGCCATCACCTCTGGCACTGTACCTTGCGCCACGATTTGACCACCATGTTCACCTGCAGCTGGTCCAATATCTACCAAATAATCCGCTGCTAGCATCGTATCTTCATCGTGTTCTACCACGAGTAAGGTATTGCCTAAATCACGCAAGCCTTTCAGTGTTTCAATTAACCGATCATTATCTCGTTGATGTAACCCAATGGACGGCTCATCTAAAATGTATAAGACACCAACGAGGCCCGAACCAATTTGTGTAGCCAATCGAATACGTTGCGCTTCCCCACCAGATAAGGTGCCCGCACTACGGTTCATCGTCAAATAATCTAATCCTACATTATTTAAGAATCCCAGGCGAGCATTGATTTCTTTCAAAAATTTGAGCCCCTATAAAGCCTCTCGTTCCGTTAACTGCAGATTACTAAAATAGTTCACTGCTTCACTAATCGTGAGCTGTGTCACTTCATCTATATTTTTTCACCCACACGGATGGCAAGGGATTCCGGTTTCAAACGGGCCCCTTTACAAGCTGTACATGGTTTAATAGACATATAGGTTTCAAACTCTTCCCGCATGCTATCTGTAGTAGCCTCTGCATGACGGCGTTTCACCATTGGCAAAATACCTTCATATTCGGTGTGGAATGTTTTTCACCTCTCCACGCATATTTTTCGTAGTCGAAAGTCACTTTCTCAGTACTACCATACATGACTTCTTTTTGTAAGTCCTTAGGAAGTTCTTCGAAATTAGCATCTAATGTATACCCATGCGCTTTCAACAAACCTTCTAATTGTCTCATGAACCACGCATTAGGATTAGAACTCAACGGTGCTACTCCACCATCTATAAAGGACACCGTTGGATCTGGAATCACTCTGTCCTCATCTACCTCCATCGTGCTACCTAAACCCAAACAAGATGGACAGGCCCCAAAAGGGACTGTTGAAGGAAAACATACGAGGTTCAATTTCCGGCAAGGAAATATGACCGTTTGGACAGGTAAAATGAACACTGAATTGATGGGCTGGGCCGTCAACCTCTTGAATGATGACAAATCCTTCTCCATGATGAATGGCCGTTTCTAAGGAATCCGTTAAGCGACTTTTCTAAGCCTTCCTTAATCACCAGACGGTCTACAACAATTTCAATATTGTGTTTCTTATTTTTATCTAAAGTTGATTTCGTCATCAAAGGTATGTATCTCTCCATTGATGCGAACGCGAGCAAATCCATTTTTACGAATTTGTTCCAACACTTTTTCATGGCGCCCTTTTTGCCCCGTACCACTGGAGCCATCACCATAATCTTTAGTACGTTCTGGTAATTTCATGACCAAATCTGTAATTTGCTCAATCGTCTGTTGGGCAATCTCTTCTCCACAAGTAGGGGCAGTAAGCTCGACCAATACGAGCAAATAATAATCGCAAATAGTCATAAATTTCTGTCACCGTTCCCACCGTAGACCGAGGGGTTACGGCTTGTTGTCTTTTGATCAATGGAGATAGCCGGTGAAAGCCCCTCAATGTAATCTACATCAGGTTTATCCATTTGCCCCAAAAACTGACGAGCATAGGCAGATAAAGACTCCACATATCTTCGCTGTCCTTCTGCATAAATCGTATCAAAGGCTAAGGAGGACTTACCGGATCCACTTAAGCCTGTTAATACGATGAATTGATTTCTTGGTAAAGCCACGTCAATATTCTTCAAATTATGTTGACGAGCTCCTTTTATAATTAATTGATCTTTCAAAATAACTCCTATTCTTCATTCATGTCTGACCACAATTGGCGCAATCTGCCCAATTCATCACGCAACTCTGCTGCTCGTTCAAACTCTAATTGTTTTGCTGCGGCTTTCATGAGGGCGTGTGGTCTCTTCAATGGCATTGAACACATCTTCTTTCGTTTCGTATTGCGAATTCGTTGAAAGTGACTGCACTGTTTCTGCCACCACCTCTATCGGCGCTGTACTATCATACACCACAGAGCTATCTGTTCTTGGTTTGCGACCTTTTTTAGGTGCAGCAACTTCCCCCTCGACTTTAGTCAATTCAATTAAGTCTTTCACTTCCCTTGCGCACTGTCCGTGGTGTAATACCATGTTCTGTGTTGTAGGATTCTTGCAAAAGCACGACGACGTTCTGTTTCATCCATGGCGCGTTGCATAGATCCGTAATGCGGTCTGCATACATGATAATCTTTCCCTTTTTCATTACAGAGCCGCTCGGCCTATGGTCTGAATCAAGGATGTATCACTGCGCAAGAAACCTTCCTTATCTGCATCTAAGATAGCCACCAAAGACACTTCTGGCATGTCTAAACCTTCCCGCAACAAATTAATCCCTACGAGAACGTCAAAGACACCAGCCCGTAAATCACGGATAATATCGGCACGCTCAATAGTAGCAATGTCGGAGTGTAAATAACGCACTCGAATTCCCATTTCTTTTCAGGTAATTCGTTAAAGTCTTCTGCCATTTTTTTCGTCAATGTAGTGACCAACACCCGTTCATCCGATTTTTGCACGGTCTTTAATTTCCCCTAATAGATCATCCATCTGTCCTTTAATAGGTCGGATTTCGATGATTGGGTCTAATAAAGCCAGTAGGTCGAATGATCTGTTCTGCCACATTGGTCTGTACTTCCATTTCATAAGGACCTGGCGTAGCCGATACATAGACGATTTGATTAATGCGTTCCACAAACTCTTCAAATTTTAAGGGTCGATTATCCGCTGCCGACGGCAAACGGAATCCGTAATCGATTAAATTATGCTTCCTTGCTTGATCACCATTATACATGGCACGAATTTGTGGCAAGGTCACATGGGATTCATCAATGATGATAAGGAAATCATCTGTAAAATAATCGATCAGAGTCATTGGCGCTTCCCCGGGTTGACGGTTGGACAACAGACGGGAGTAGTTTTCAATACCTGAGCAATAACCCATTTCCTGCATCATTTCAATGTCATATCGTGTTCGTTGCTCAATCGTTGGGCCTCTAAAAGACGACCATTTTTCATTAAAATATGCCAACCGCTCAGCCAATTCTGTCTCGATGCGGCCGATAGCAAGGTCTAACTTTTTCCTTCGTCGTTACATAGTGAGAGGCTGGGTAGATGGCCACGTGTTTACGCTCTACAATCACATCCCCAGTAAGCATATCGATTTCCACTAAGCGGTCGATTTCATCGCCAAACATTTCTACTCGAATAGCTCTTTCACTGGTACCAGCAGGGAAAAATTTCCAATGTATCTCCTTGTACACGGAAGGTACCTCGCACAAAGTTCATATCATTACGAGTATATTGAATAGATACTAATTTACGAAGAATATCGTCCCGACTATATTCCTGACCTTGTCGTAAGGATACACAAAGTGTACTATAGTCCTCTGGATCACCTAAGCCGTAGATGCAGCTGACGGATGCGACGATAATTACATCTTTCCGTTCAAATAAATTCATTGTCGCCGAGTGGCGCAACTTATCGATTTCTTCATTGATGGACGCATCTTTTTCAATGCATGTATCTGTAGAGGCAATGTATGCCTCTGGTTGATAATAATCGTAATAGGACACGAAGTATTCCACTGCATTCTTAGGGAAAAAGCTTTTAAACTCACTCGCCAATTGGGCTGCCAATGTTTTATTATGGGCAATAATCAAGGTCGGCTTTTGTACCGCCTCAATGAGCTTTGCCATAGTATATGTTTTTCCCGTGCCTGTAGCACCTAGTAATACCTGTGCCCATTCCCCTCGTTCGATGCCCTCTGCCAAGGACTGGATGGCTTTTCGGTTGATCGCCCATGGGGGAGTACGGTGCTTCTACTTGAAAAGGGTATGCCTTCTTCAGGAAAATGATGCAATCCGCTCATAGTCACTCCTTATATTCTCTATCTGTAAACAAGTACATTCACTTGTATCTATATCTAGTAACTTCTATATTATATCACGAATACAGAAAATATTATATCGTATGTTCGATACAATAGTATACTAGAATCACATGCAATGTCTCCACTCCTGCTGGATATTGTGACATTATATTGATCTCTCATCAAATAATACAATATACCTGAATATAAATAGATGATTACATAAGGATAAGATATAGCCAGTAACAGTAGATAAAAGAAAGAAAAAGCTGAATACAAGATTCAACTTTTCTCCATTATTTATATAGTTTATCCCTTGCCACGAATGCGACGCAATTCTTCTTCTGTAATAGGTGTATCTCCTTGCAAGGTTTGTGTCGCTGTGTCATCTCCTTCTAACATTTCGATGAAGATAGCAATCCCTTTGTCAGATAAATAATGACTTTCATCACTATGCTCAGATTCTAATGTATGTTGGATATTAGCTGCAATGGAATGTACATAGTCCCATTGCTCTTTGGTATACTGTTCAATACGTTGCGCAATTTCCTTCCAATTACTCAACAGTAATCTTGTAAGCGGTCTGTATAAATCACCGCCTACAAATTCCATAATATCTACAGCACATTCAATGCTATCCGCATCAACACCATAGCCATTCATCTCATTTTGTTCAACCACATACTCATATAACTTCTTTCTTGTCATGGTCATTTATTCTCCCTTATCGAATAGGGCATTAGCAAATTCTTTTTGCATTGAAAGGACGTAAATCATCCATTTTTCACCGACACCAATCCAACGCACTGGAACACCTAACTCTTCTTTGATAGAGATCACGACACCACCTTTAGCTGTGCCATCTAATTTTGTCACCACAATACCCGTTACAGGTACTGCTTCACCAAATAGCTTCGCTTGGTTAACAGCATTTTGGCCTGTTGTACCATCTAATACTAATAAAGTTTGATGTGGTGCACCAGGAATTTGTTTGTCCGCTACACGACCAATTTTCAATTCTTCCATCAGTTAATTTTCGTATGCAAACGACCAGCCGTATCTACAATCACTAGATCAGCTTCTTTTCGCAATAGCTGACGCACACGCATCGAACACAACTGCTGCTGGGTCTGCCCCTTCTTTATGTTTTACAATCGATACACCTACAGATCTGCCCAAATAGATAATTGTTCAGAGGCTGCTGCACGGAATGTATCACCTGCTGCAATAATCACTTTTTACCTTGCTCAGCATAGTAATGAGCTAGTTTTGCGATTGTCGTTGTTTTACCAACACCATTCACGCCTACAACCAAAAATCACTTCTGGTTTATGTAGTTCCAAGGCTTCTTCTTGAGCACCTAGCATTTCCGTAATACGCTCTTCCATGAAAGGCATAACTTCCTTAGTATTGTTAATAATCCTTCTGTGACACCACGACGAATTTCTTTCATCAAATATGTTGTCGTTTTTAGGGCCTAAGTCACCAGTCAACATAGTAGCTTCTAAATCATCTAAAAAGTCATCATCAATTTCAGCATATCCAATGACGATAGTTTCCACTTTTTACAAAGTTATTTTTGTCTTTTTCTAAGCCTGCTTTCACACGGTCAAAAAAACTAAATGCCATAATCGCTATTCTCCTTTACATCATCAAATGCTACTGTTAATAATCGAGATACACCACGCTCTACCATAGTCACTCCTTGTAAGACATGGGACGATTCCATCGTCCGCTTTCGATGAGTTACTACGATGAATTGCGTAGCATCTCCCTAAATTTTGCAAATACTGACTAAATCGTTCCACATTCGCATCATCTAATGCGGCATCTACTTCGTCTAGCTACACAGAATGGAGCTGGTCGATAATCTAGCAATGCAAAAAGCAAGGCTATCACTGTCAATGCTCGTTCACCGCCAGACAATATGCTCAATTGTTGTCGCTTCTTTCCTGGTGGCTGGATATAAAAGTCAATACCACTTTCTAAAATTGACTCTGGATTAGATACTACAATTTGTGCAGTACCACCACCAAATAATTGAGAGAACACATGTTGGAATTTCTCGCGAATTTCTGCCAGTACACCTTGCAATTGTTCAGACATAGCCCCATCAATTTCAGCAATAACCCCTTCTAATTGTTCTTTCGCAGTCACTAAATCATCTTTTTGAGCATGGTAGAACGTTAACTTTTCTACTGCTTCTTCATATTCGATAATAGCGTTTGGATTGACTGCTCCTAAGCTGTCTATCCGCTGCAATAGGGTTATCTGCTGTTGTTTCCATTCATTGACGAGATCCAGAAACCCTCTAATGTTTGCGCCTCTTGTTTAGTATACCCTAAAGCTCCCAATTGTTCCAATGCTTGTTCGCCTTGTAATTGATATTTTGTTAAGCCTTCTTGTAAGTCTACTAATTTCTTTTGTACAATTCGTTGACGCTGCTCTTTTTGATTTCGCTCATCCTGTAATTTTAGATAATTGTAATTCCCATGCACGTACTTTTTCTTGTCCACCTTTGCGAGATTCTGTAATAGTGGCTACGCGTTTTTCTAAGGCTTGTTTCTCTGCCTCTAATTCTAAGGCAGGGCCACCCCCTAATCGCACTACGTCTTCTTTTTAATTGTGTAAGGCGTCGTTCCAAGCCGACAATAGCTTGTAACTTCTCCTGTATATGTCGCTCTAATAGAGATAGTTCTTTTCTACTTTGTTCTAAGACCAGTCTAGCTTGTTCCCATCGCAATCGTAACCCTTGTACTACTTCACTTTGGGAGCGATCTTGTTCTTCCAAGCTTTTCTCTTGTGCAACTAAAGCATTGACTTGCTCTTGATATCCTTCACGATTCTCCAACTGTGAAAGCTCATCTGACAATACTTTGATATTCTCCGTTAATGTAGCCTGTGTTTCTTTAGCTTCCTGTAGTTCCTTGTTATAGGTCTGTACCATTCCATCCAAGCTAAGTTGTTCACCTTCTGCGCGCTGTTGCTCCTGTTGTAAACTCGCAATTGTAGAACTTCCTGTTCATAGGTTTCTCGCAACTCTTTACCTATCGTAGTCAGTACTTCATCTCTTGTTCAAACGTTTCCAATTAGAACTTAATTCTTGAAGTGTTTGTCGCAATGTATGAATATCTTTTTCTAGTGTCTCTTGCTCTTCTTTACGAGATAAAATAGAAGCTTTTTACGTTTAGTGGCACCGCCCGTTAAAGCACCACACTGGCTGTAATTGCTCTCCTGTTAGAGTTACAATACGCAATTGTTGATGGTATTCTTTTTGTAATGCTAATCCGTGTTCCAAGGTGTCTACAATTAGAGTACGACCCTAATAGTTGGTTAAATACACCCGTATATTGTGACTCAAAGTGAATACAGTCAACACCTAATCCCTAATACATATGGAGATGTAAGGCCTTATGATCGAGACGCTTTCCTTTTCACCATATCCATAGGCAAAAAAACGTAACACGCCCGCCTTGAGTGCGTTTTTAAATATTGTACTGCTTCAGAAGCAATCTTCGCTGTATCCGTAATGACTTGATGGATGGACCCACCTAAGGCTGTTTCAATAGCCACTAAAAACTTTTCTTCTACTGTGAACACATCGCCTATAGCTCCACGAATGTGAGAAGACCATTTCTCTTTTGCCTGTAGAACATGTTTGGTTCCCTCTAAATAGCCTTCGTGTAGTTCTTCCCAACTATGAAGTAGTTCCAAACGACCTTCTTTAGATTGCAATACTCGTTGCGTTTCCACTAACTTTTGATTTGTCTGTCGTCGACTAGTTTCCAGGTCTAGTAAGGATTGTCGAGCATTTTCTAATTGCTCTTGTGCTTTCTGTACAATCGTTTCTTGGTCTTTCATAGCACTTTGTACTACTTCTAGCCCCTGTGCTATATCTTGTAAGGTCTCCTTTAAACGCTGTACATCTGCTTGTTTTTGTTGCCCTCTATCTTGCGCTCTTGTCAACTGATGACGAGCTTCCTCTACTTCGCGAACAATAGCAATGTGTCGTTCATGAGCATGCTGCTCTGCAGAACGCATAGTATCTAAATTGGCTTTTACTTCGCCCAGAGACTCTCGTATAGTTTGTAGGTTAGATTCGGCACTAGTTAGATCTAGACCAATCGCTTCTAGTTCACCTTCCTGTTCTTTCACAGATACTAGATTCCGTTCACGATGTTCCTCTTTCTCTGCAACTCTTGTTTCCAAGCGCTCAGTTGAGCTTCTCCCTCCTGCAATTCAGCAGTCATATTTGCCTCTTTGAGTCGTGCGACCTCAATTTGACCCGTTAATTCTCCTAACTTACCTTGTAAGGTAGCATATTCCTCGTCCATACCTTGTTGGGTATCACGGAATTTTTGCAATTCCTCCTGTGTGACAGAATAACTACGTTGGATAGATTCTAAACTAGCCTCTAACTCTTCTTGCTCACGTAGATAGGATAGGTTTTCATTCTCTTGCCTTGTAAATAACCGATCTGCTGTTTTATACTCATGAAAAAGCAATGGCTCCATCATACCTACGTTTCTCTTGAGATAGTTGATTATACTCCCTTGTTGCATTGGCTTTTTGCTTCTAAATCTACTAGTTGATCTCCCAAGGTACTCATCACATCATCCAAACGTTCCATATTACGTTCTGTGCTATGGATACGGCGGATAGCATCTTCTTATTCATTTTAAAGCGAGATATACGCACATCTTCAAATATGAGGCGCCGTTCTTCTAGCTTACTGTTTAAAATAGCATCGATGCGATTCTGACCCTATAATAGCCATAGAATCTTTTCCTAAACCTGTATCTGCCAATAATAAATGTATATCTTTTAAACGACAATTTCTTTTATTAATCTGAAATTCACTTTTCCCCATTTCTGATACATACGACTGGGTAATAACAATTTCTGCTAACTCTTGACCTAATGTGCCATCGCTATTATCAAAAATTAAATTTACCTCTGCTGTATTATGAGGTCGTTCTAGCTTCAGTTCCTGAGAAGATAATATCTTCTGCTTTTTGTCCACGCAAATGACGTACATTCGATTCGCCTAATACCCACCGAATGGCATCAGTGATATTACTTTTTACCACTGCCATTAGGGTCCCACAATCCCAGTCATGCCCGGAGAAAATGACACTACAGTTTTATCCGCAAAAGATTTAAATCCCTTCATCTCTAATCGTATTAATTGCATGACTGCTTCCTTTCTATGTATACATAGGTATGCTTTTAAATTTATACAATAGAATATATTGTCCATACTATATCCCTAACCTGATACCTATTTCCCACCTCTCATCACATACTCTTTCTACAGAGTACTAGTCAATCCATTGTTATATACCAGGTATCCTCTATTTAAAGAGACAAGCTATATAGTATATGATCTATCATGACATGCAATACATTAGCAACAATATCTTCTTGCTTTTTGTTTCCAAGTCCATTCTATCTGCTTATATTCCTGTCCAAAGTACTCTATATTTCTATTCTTCAACCCTCGTACTTTCGATGTGAAAGCCCGTGGATACTCCACTGTGATTCGATGATGCCACACCGAATATTTCTAGATGTTCTTCTATGGTTTTGCTGGATAGCCTGAAGCCATTCATAATTGACTACCAATTCTCCAAAGGCAGGGAGCATAGGGTCCTCCCTACAATACCGCGACCAGCATCAAAAATCTTCTGTACTTTGTAATCCCACACGTATAATCTGAGCACCTTTACCTTCTAAATAGGATTTTAAAAAGCACTATACGCCACCGCTTGTTCTATTGTTAATGGTACATAACTGCCTTGACGAACGCGATCAGCTAGTTCGGTATCTTCAATAACAATCACAGGATAAATGCGACATAAGTCAGCTCTGCAATTGACCGGCTTTTCACCGCCGTATTAACTAGTGTCATCCATGTTTCGCCAGGTAAACCTGGAAGTAATTGTATACCCAAGGTTATCTCTTGTTCACGTATCATCTTACACGCTTGTTCAACATCTTCTACCGTATGCCCTCGTTTAGCTTCTACAAGCATAGACTCCTCTAATGTTTGTACCCCTAATTCAATGGTCCGTACACCACTCGTATAGAGTTCTTTCAATCGGTCTTCTCTGATAGCATCAGGTCGAGTAGACAAGCGTATTCCTTGAATTAATCCCTGTTGAAATGCTTCTTTAGCAGGTTCCAATAATGTATCTTGTACTTCTTGTGGATAGCCGTAAAGCTCCCCCAAAGTAGGCCACTTCCCATTGTCCACCATATCCTTGTTCTGATACAGCTCTTTGTATGGAAGAACGAATGATTGCAGGCGTTACCATCTCTTGATATCCAGATATACGTGGTTGATTACAAAATACACAAATATAGGGGCATCCAATATGAGGGATGAAAAATGGAAGCAATCTAGTTTTCTCTTTATTTACTTTTCCTCATACAAGCCTCCTCTATTAAATGTAGTATCTATATACCTATCTATTGTACCATGAGAATACATTCTATCCTACCAGTAGAATAGAAAAAGGAGTGGTTTCCCACCCCTCAATCCTTATTGTTGTATACGCTTTTCATAGGCTTCACGCGCTGCTGCTTGAGCCGCTGTTTTCTTATTGCGTCCAGAACCTATGCCGGATGGAACTCCATCGATAACAACTTCCATAGTAAAGAATTTGTCGTGGTCTGGTCCTGTTTCCTCAATCACTCGGTACTGGATAACAGATTCACCCTTTTGTTGCACCAGCTCTTGAAGCATAGTTTTAAAATCTTTACCTACTTTTCCTGAAAGCGCCATTTGGATATATCCATGCAAATGACTCAATACGAACTGTTTTCCCACTTCATATCCACACTCTAAATAGATAGCCCCCAAGACTGCCTCAAAGGTATCTGCTAAGATAGAATCACGATTCGCACCTCCACAGTGAAATTCTCCTTTACCTAAGCGTAAATAGGAGCCTAGTTGCAAGGTACGACTGCAATCTGCTAGTGATCCCTCACATACGGTGCAAGCTTTTAAACGGGTCAGTTCACCCTCAGTCATTTCTGGATATGTAACAAATAAATACTCTCCAATGATAAGATCTAATACAGCATCTCCTAAAAACTCTAATCTTTCATTATGATGCTCATGAGATAGCTTATGTTCATTGGCATACGAAGAATGTGTCAATGCTCGATTTAACACATCCATATTTTGTAATGGTAAATGTAAATTCGCAACAAGCTCGTGAAGTAATTCTTCACGAGCCTGGCGAGATGCTTTGTTATGCATAGGAGCTTTCACAATTATGCCTCATAACGGCGAACAACGATAGTACCGTTGTGACCACCAAAGCCAAAGGAGTTAGAAAGTGCTACATCCACTTTCATATCACGTGCTCCGTCAGATACATAATCCAAATCTAATTCTGGATCTGGAGTATCCAAGTTAATTGTTGGATGTACTTTTTACCAGTTTCAATAGCCATTGCCATAACAATTGCTTCGATGGCACCAGCAGCCCCTAATAAGTGACCTGTCATAGATTTTTGTAGAGTTGACAGCTAATTTTTAGCATGGTCACCAAACAATTGTTTAATCGCCAATGTTTCATTCGCATCATTAATGGATGTAGATGTACCATGAGCATTGATATAATCCATCTGCTCAGGAGCAATACCCGCATCGTTCAATGCTAATTCCATACATTTACGAGCTTGTGTACCACCTGGTGCTGGAGAAGAATATGATATGCATCACCATTTGTTCCATAACCAACTACTTTCTGCGTAGATATGGGCACCACGTGCTTTTGCATGTTCTAGCTCTTCTAATACAATGATACCAGAACCTTCACCCATTACGAATCCATCACGATCTGCTGCAAATGGACGAGACGCTTTTGTTGGCTCATCATTACGAGTAGACATAGCTTTCATAGATGCAAAGCCAGCTACTGCTGCAGGAGATACAGCTGCTTCTGTACCACCAGCAAACATCACATCTGCTTGACCATGAGCAATCATGCGGGAATGCTTCACCGATTGCATTAGTACCAGATGTACATGCAGTCACGACAGTTTCAACTGGTCCACGTAATCCCAATTGAATAGATACACGACCAGATACCATGTTAGCAATCATCATTGGTACTGCAAATGGACTAACACGACCTGGGCCTTTTTCAAATAATGTAACATATACATCATGGATAGAATCAATACCGCCAATACCAGTACCAACCACCGTTCCACAACGATCTAAAATCTTCTTTATCTAAATCTAAATCTGCATCTTTTTGTGCTAAGAATGTTGCTGCAATAGCAAATGCAGAAGAACGGTCCATACGGCGAGCTTCTTTTTTATCGATACCAAATTGTGTAGGGTCAAAATCTTTGATTTCACCAGCAATTCGAGTTGTATAATCACTTGCATCGAATCGAGTGATAGGACCGATACCAGATTCTCCACGTAATAAAGCATTGTAAAAGTCATCTTTACTGATTCTACAGGTGTTACTGCACCTAAACCAGTAATAACAACACGTCTTTCCATCATTACACCTCTTTATAATCTCGTTTAATCAATGGATGCCGCTTCAGAAATGAGGCGCGCAAAAATGTCTTTAACAGGTAATATGGAATCTACTTTACGCATATTATTACCTGAGAATACCAAACCTGTTTCTACGTCACCTTGTTGCACGTGAAAGGGCTTTTATAATATACAGAATTTGTGTGAACAATGCTTAAGGCATCGATGACATTCTGTTGGTGGCGGCACTGTGCCGTCTAATACTGTTTCTGCAAACTTATTGCGCAAGGCTTTGTCCTGAAGTCCTACTGGACTTTGGATTAAAACGATATCTTCTGGCGCATCTGCACGGACGTACATTTTTCTCAACTCATCCGAAGCATTACACTTCTACTAGCTAGCAAAAACGGCTTCCCATTTGTACGCCGCTAGCACCTATTCTAATCATTTCAACAATATCTGCTCCATCAAGAACACCACCAGCCCCAATGACTGGAATATTCTTAACAGCTGCCACCACCTCTGGTATACATTCACGAGAAGATCGATCTGTACCTAAATGGCCACCTGCTTCACAGCTCTTCTACAATGACTGCAGAAGCTCCCAATCCTTCAGAAATACGCGCTAATTTAGGCGTAGATACGATAGGTACAATCGGAGTCCCTGATTCACGACCCTAAAAGCAAACATATCTCTGGAGAATCCAGCGCCAGCTACTACGAGGTCAATCCCCTCTTCAATGGCCGTTTTTACAAGGCCTAGAAAATTCTGTAGCGCTACCATTGCATTTATACCAATAATGCCCGTAGGCGATAATTTTCTTGCTAATTGTATTTCGTATCGTAATTCATCAAAGGCATGCCAGATGCTGCAATCAGGCCGATACCACCTTCATTTGCAACGGCTGCAGCTCAAGCGAGCTGTAGACAATCGGGATTGCCATTCCACCTTGAATTACTGGTCACTTTTGGCTACCAATTTCCCTATTCTAAGTTCAGGAGTTTCACTATAATTCCTCCTATGTGCAAAGCCACCAGGGGCCTAGCCTCTAGAGTGGTGCATAAGTGCTAAGACTTATTTTGTAGAATCGATGTAATCAACTGTATCTTTTACAGTTTTGATTTTTCAGCAACATCATCAGGGATTTCAATATTGAATTCCTCTTCAAAATGCCATGATCAATTCAACGATGTCAAGAGAGTCAGCGCCCAAATCATCGATGAAAAGTGGAATCGATAGCCACTTCAGATTCGTCAACGCCCAATTGTTCAACAACAATAGCTTTTACTTTTGTCAAATGTGCTCATTACGTACACTCCTTTCACGTAATCTATGTATAGAATCTTGCTTTTACATCACCATTCCGCTATCTACATTGAGAACTTGGTCAGTAATATAACTTGCAAAGTCGGACGCTAAAGAAATGCTACCACTCCAGCAATCTCTTCTGGTTGACCCATACGGTCTAGTGGGCACAGTTGCTGCAATACCTTCTTTGATTTTTCAGGTAATACATCTGTCATAGCTGTTTCAATAAATCCTGGTGCTATTGCATTCACAGTAATACCACGAGCAGCTAATTCTTTAGCACATGTTTTAGTGAGCTAATCACCCCTGCTTTTGCAGCGGCGTAATTGGCCTGACCCACATTACCTGTCACACCAGATACAGATGTCATATTGATAATGCGACCAGCACGTTGTTTTACCATTAATTTTAGCTACAGCTTTAGTCACTAAAGTACACACCTTTTAAGTTAATGTTAAGCACTTCATCCCAATCAGAATCTTTCATACGAATTAAAAGACCATCACGAGTGATACCTGCATTATTTACGAGGATATCGATATGACCGAATGTAGCATGTGCTTCATCTACCATAGCTTGTACATCATCTGCATCGCCTACATTCGCTTTAATTTTAATCGCTTTTACGGCCTAATGCTTCAATGGCTTCCACAGTTTCTTGTGCCACTGCTTCATTTCCAATAAAGTTAACGATAATATCAGCGCCAGCTTTTGCTAATTCAACAGCAGCCGCTTGACCAATACCACGAGATGCGCCTGTTACTAAGGCTACTTTTACCTGTTAAATTCATCTTATTCTCCTTGTAAGAATGCAATCGCTGCTGCTAAGGATGCTTCATCTTCAACATTTGCTAATTCCATTGCTTTGTTAATTTTTTTAGTAAAACCTGTCAATACTTTGCCAGGGCCTACTTCTACAAATCGAGTTACACCAAAGTCTACCATTGCAGCTACACAATCTTCCCAAAGTACTGGCGCTGCCTGCCTGTTACTAATAGCTCCTTAATAGTAGCTCCATCTTTAAGGATTTCTCCAGTAATATTCGCTACTACCGGAATTTGTGCATCTTTCACTTCGATTTTGTCTAACTCTTCTTGTAAGCGTTTTGCAGCTGGTTCCATTAAACGGCTGTGGAAAGGAGCACTTACTGGTAACATAACGGCACGTTTAGCACCTGCTTCTTTCATTTTTCAGCTGCCACTTCTACGGCTTTTTTGCTAGCACCAGCAATTACAATTTTGTCCTGGGCAGTTAAAGTTAACTGCTTGTACAGATCCCTACCGTATCATTCACTTCTCCACAGATCCGAACCACTTCTTCACGAGGCAATGCTAAGATCGCAGCCATTGCGCCTTCACCCAATGGCACCGCTTCTTGCATATATTCGCCACGTTTATGCACTACGTAAACAGCATCTTTAAAATCAAGAACGCCTGCTGCTACCAAGGCACTATATTCACCAAGACTATGACCACCTCACGATATCAGGTGTAAAAGCCTTTTTCTTTTAACACTTCATAACATGCCACACTAGCTGTTAAAATAGCCGGTTGTGTATTTGCTGTTTTTACTAATTCCGTATCTGGACCTTCAAAGCATAATTGTGAAATGGAATATCCCAATGCTTCATCTGCTTGAGCAAAACGTTCTCTAACAATAGGGTACGCTTCATACAAATCTTTTAACATACCAACTTTTTGAGACCCTTGTCCAGGGAATACAAATGCTGTTTTCATAAGGTTTCCTCCTACTTATCGGATAACAGATTTAAGATTTTACTAACCTCTTCTGCTTCACGAACAATATCTTGAATGATTGTTGCGCAAGGTTTAATATCAGTCAACATACCTGCAATTTGTCCAATCATAACGGAACCATTTTTAGTTTCCCCTTCAATAGCCGCTTTTCTAAGTGTACCAGCACCTAAATTTTCAAGAGCTTCTTTTGGTGCTCCGCTGAACTCAAGGGATTGATATTTACGAGCTAATAAGTTCTCAATAATACGAACTGGGTGACCTGTTGTCAAGCCTGTCATTACAGTAGAACGATCTTTTGCTTTCAATACAGCTTCTTTGTAATTTTTCATGAGCAATACATTCTTCAGATACTACTGAAACGAGATCCCATTTGAACTGCACACTGCGCCCTATGCTAAGGCTGCCGCCATACCGCGACCATCCAGCAATGCCGCCAGCTGCAATAACTGGTACATCTACAGCATCTACAATTTGAGGAATTAAACACATAGTAGTAATATCCCCTACGTGACCGCCAGACTCAGTGCCTTCTGCAATGACTGCATCAATACCACCACAGAAGCAAACGTTTTGCTAATAATACAGATGCCACTACAGGGAATTACTTTGGTACCAATTTCTGAAAGCTGGTACCCATGTAGAATGGATTACCTGTCCCCCAGTTGTGATCACCGGTACACGTTCTTCTAAAAGCAACTTCCATAACTTCATTCACAAATGGAGACATCAACATAATGTTACATCCATATGGTTTGTTTGCGCTCTTTCAACTTACGAATTTCTGCATCGGAATACATCTGGAGGCATATGACCTGCCCTGATAATTCCCAACCCGCCTGCTTCAGATACAGCAGCTGCTAATTCAGCTGTACCCAACCAAACCATACCACCTTGAAGAACTGGGATACTCTATCCTAATAAATCACAAATATCAGTCTTAATCATCTTATCCTCCTTAGCACCATTTCATTACTAGACTTGCCCAAGTTAATCCTGCACCAAATCCAGCAACGGCAAGATTATCACCCTTTTTGTAATTTTTCCTGCACGCACTGCTTCATCTAAAGCAATCGCAATGGATGCTGCTGATGTGTTTCCATACTTAGGTAAATTAATAAATACTTTATCTTCTGTCAGATGCAACCGATCTGCTGCAGATTTGATAATACGAGTATTCGCTTGATGTGGAATAAAGAAATCTAATTCTTCCACTTCCCATATTTGCCATTTCTAGAGCTTTCAATACAGTTTTGCCCATTGTTTTTGCAGCAAATTTATATACTTCTTGTCCATTCATATGAATGAAAAGTTAACCCTTTCTTCACGGCGTTCCGTAGTCGGTGGCAATGCCGTACCTCCAGATGGAATACACAGATGCATTCCGCCACTTCCGTCAGCACCCATATCCATACCGAGCATACCATATCCCTTCCTCTACAGAAGAAATAATTGCTGCCCCAGCCCCCATCACCAAAAAGCACACAGGTATTTCTATCTTCCCAGTTTACTACACGAGATAGAACTTCGACACCCACAACAAGAACATTTTTAAACAATCCTGCATTGACATAGGTACTTGCTGTAATCATAGAGTACACAAAACCTGAAATCAAGCTAGCGGACAAATCGAAAGCAGCTGCTTTCGTAGCCCTAGATTTGCCTGCACTAAACATGCTGTAGATGGAGTGCCATATCTCCGGTCAATGTAGCTACGATGATGCAATCTAAATCTTCTGCTGTTAAGTTAGCTGCTTCTAAAAGCTTTTTGCTGCTTCTGTAGCCATATCTGAAGCATTTACGCCTTCAGGGAGCAATACGGCGTTCTTTAATACCTGTACGTTCTTGAATCCAAGCATCGCTGGTATCCACCATTTTTTCTAAATCGGCATTTGTTAATACTTTTTCTGGCACATAACTACCGGTACCAATAATTCCGACTGGCTTATTCAGCATTGTCATAAGTTAGGGTCCCTTCTTCTTGAATACTTGAGGAAATATGATCAATCAATTTCCGTTCCACTAAATCACCAGCAATTTTGATTGCTGTCATAATTTCTTTAGACTTTGAACTGCCGTGGCAAATGATAAACACACCATTTACTCCTAATAGTGGAGCTCCACCATTTTCTGTATGATCTAGTCGTTTTTTTATTTTCTTAAACACAGGAACAATTAATAGTGCCCCTAGTTTAGATATAATACTACTTTTGCTTAATACCTGCTTTCAGGATTTCTTGTACTACAGACACAAGTCCTCTGCAAATTTAAGCACTACATTTGCCCACAAAGCCGTCACAGACTACAACATCTACCGTCCCTTTTGGAATATCACGGCCTTCCACATTTCCTTTGAAAGGAATTGTTTTTAACTGTTGTAATAGTGAATATGTCTCTAGAACAACTTCATTACCTTTCGTAGACTCTTCCCCAATATTGAGTAGCCCTACTGTAGGATTTGCTTTTTCCCCCAACAACAATTGTGCGTAATTATATCCCATAATGGCGCCTTGTACCAAATGTTTTGGTTTACTGTTTGCGTTCGCACCAGAATCTAGCATGATGGTCACACCATTCGCAGTTGGCAACGGTGTAGCAATACACGGCCGTTCGATTCCTTTGATACGTCCCAATCCTAGTAAAGCTGCTGCTACTGCTGCTCCTGTACTGCCAGGTGCAATGACTGCATCACAAATCTTATCACGCACTAATTTTGTCGCCACTGCAATAGAGGCATCTTTCTTTTTACGCAAAGCAATACTTGGATGCTCATGCATTTCGATTACTTCACTGGCGTGATGAATAGAAATTCTAGGATTATCTAATTCACCTGCTATCTTCTAATATTTCTTTTATTTTACTTTCATTACCGACAAGCACGACTTCCATATTTTTATATTCGTGCACAGCGGCAATAGAGCCCTAATACTATTTCCAGAGGGGCGAAGTCGCCACCCATAGCATCTACTGCAATCTTCATGGTTCACCTTTTATTCTATCACAGATTCCATAATGAATTTAGCGCGAAACACTTCCCTTTACGTTATCTTTGATTGTTACTTTAATAAAGAACTTTTTCTCCGCGCTGTCGCACTAACTCAGCTTTCGCCGCCAAATTAACATCACTCTTAACGAGACTTTTTATACTTTAATATTGCCTACCCCAGCAATCACCGTAGGAACTCCTACAATTGCTCTTGCCAAAGAGTTAGCTTGGGCATACAAATATTGTGCTTCCACGTAACCAGAACGATCTAACATGTCTTTCGTAGTTCTAAGAACACTAATGCCATACTGTCCTACCGATAAATCAATGACATCGCCTACAATATCTGATCGATCAATATGATGTCGGTCGTCTGTGTGTTCCTGTGCCATCGCCTTAATCCGTTCACGCAATCCAGGAATTCCCTAAGGCCAGTCGATCCAATCGTATGGTAGGAACACTAACACTGAAAAATGTGTCCAATTCCTCATCTGTCGTGAAGGGGCTAATATTCAGTTTTTCGCAGCAATAACTGTTGCCGTTCTTCCTTCTTATTACGACTCATATAACCACCTTTTTATTACCAAGTACTAATACTTCCATACAATTATACTCTAGATGACTTATACTACGCAAGCTTTTTCTTGATTAAAATATAATTTTATTCTTCTTATTTGAGAAAGAAGTTCTCCTTCGTACAATAATGAGCGGTGCCTTATGACTAGTATTTGGGCGCTTATCCACAATTTTAATATAGCCTTTTACTGTATCTACATAAATTGGGATTCTCATCTTCTTGGAAAATGATGCCCGCTGTGCCCTGTGTATCACCACCAATTAAAGTTTGAATATGACTACCTGTGAAAGTATATCCTTTTCCAGTCTTTCTTAGTAACTCTTCATGGTCCGCTCGGTGGCGTTTCGCACCTAGCCACTGGTTATGCCATGTTCCTGATTCGCTAGTCGCAATACAACACCTGAGTTATACGGATTGTTTTTCACTTTCAGCAAATTCATTTAAAAGCTCCACCAGTCCATGTAGAATCAGCTGTTTCCAAATGCAAGTCAATGAACGACCCATGACGACCTGGATTAGGGTTCAATCCATAATTTTTATTTAACACACCTAAGTTGCCGGTCACTTGTACAGTTACTGGAGTGGTGGATACCGTACCCATCTCCAAAGAGGTCGCCGTATATGTGTCAGCTAATTGTCCAGTACCAATTCCAATGCTGCCCTCTTCTACTATAGCCGCATACACATCTGCCTGTTGAAACGGAACCGTTTCTATTGTAACAGGACCATCTAATGTAACATAACTATCTTTGTTGGCCTGTACACCATTTCCAACGGCATGAATCACAGTAGGGCCGTGAACAACAACCTGTGTGTCATACTTAGGGTCATCAATCTGTTTACGCTCAAAGCCTGCATAGATGCCACTCATGTAATAATGAGCCATTTCATCTGCTTGGTCATAGGGGTGAGCATTACTTTAGATCTCACTTGCAAGCCCTTGTGGACAGTTAACTTCGTACCGTCCAATACGTAAATACCCGTTACATTATGATGCTTCTGTTGTTCCGTGTCATAGCCTACACCATTCACCTTAATATGCAGTCCCTCTGGATAGTTGAGCACCTCATGGTATTTGCGCATTGCCAAAGCTCGCCCCGCTGTGTTCACCTCAATGCGCTCCGGTTGCGTCACAACCTGTTGAAAGTCTACCTCTACCGACGCTCCATATACAAATGGTACAGTGCTCAAACATGCCATAACAAGTCCTGCTAGTACATTTCGCTTATAATTCATACATACTCCCCTTTACGAATCACTTAGAACTCTACTATGATTATCTTTATATCCTCTTTAGTATACCATTGGTAAGAGACATTGCCTATGGTAGCGCTATTCCAATTGGTCATACAACATCTAGTAGACAATAAAATGAGACGCCCCTCGTCGGAACGTCTCATGCTGTTAATATTATATTGTATTAGAATTTGAATTTCATACTTGCTGAGTAAGTGCGACCTGCTGTGGCTTCATCATCAAAAGAAAATGCGATCAAATACATTTTTGTACTCCAAGTTGGATTGTCGCTTCTTTGGATACTTTGTAATTCACGGAGAGATTCGAGATAACATAACTATCTGCTGCTCCATACTGCCCTGTCACTTCGTCTAAAGATTGACGACGGCTGATATATTGTGTATCCCATAGAGCATTCCATTTAGCACTGTTATACTCAATCCCAGCATGGAAGATATGTTTTTGGAATATCAAATATAGTTTCTTCATATACTTTCGTATTGGTTTGTGAAATCACATTATGGTTGATACGTCCTGTTTGCCACGTATAATTTCCAAACACAGACCAAGTTGGCGACAATTGATGGCGAGTTCTACTCCCACCACGACGGGTTTCTGAATCTACATTGCTATACATCTTGTAATCAACCTTTTTATTAGGTTTATAATATGTTACATATTTCACTTTGTCCTTTGTTCTTACATAGAACCCTGTTATCCCCAATGTAGTCTTCGTATCCCAAGATTTTTCAATCCAACTTCAAAAGTATCTGACTTTTCTGGATTTAAATCTGGGTTCGCTTTCACAGCACCACTATAACGATAAACTTGATTTAATGGCGGTGGATTAAAGGAGTGTCCATAGGATGCATATACATTTAAAGAGTCTGTTACATAATGTTTCTACACCAACTTTAGGGCTCCACTCTGTATATTTACCTTCTCCATGTTGTACTGTATCATATTGTTTCTTAGCTTCATCATATGTAATATGCTGACCATCAAATTTTTGAATTGATCCACACGAAGTCCCGCATACACAGCCCAATCATCATTTTGGAAGATATGTATCTTGTAAGAATAACGCTACATTCCGAGTAGCCCTTTATTCACTTCATAAACCCCATCTGGATACGTCGTAGAATCATGAGAACTATGGTCTCGCCAATTGGTTAAGTCTCTGCGTTTTTGATCAAAACTTTCTTGTTTCCAGTTAAGGCCAGCCACGATGCTATGTTTCCCAATATGTTCCCATATTTTTTGAGCATCAAAATTAATTGTTTTTCCAGGATAGAAAGAGTCATCTCCTGGCCCACTATAGTCTGATGTAGTCGGATTGGCAGGACTAGAGAATCCATCTTTCTTACGGTCTAATACACTGAAGGAAGCCTGTATTTTATTAGCGTCATTTTTATATTGTAAACCATGAGAATGATATTCTCGTAATCCATCATACCCTAAATATCGATATGTTTTTAGTTCTACTCCCTCATTGTCATTTACTTTTACAATACCAGCAAATACAGGTTTCCCCTTTTCTGTAATTGTACTCATAGGATTCTTATACACATATGTGTTATTAGTATATAAATAAGAATATGTTAGAGATTCCTTTATCTCTCAATTTCACAGTAGCATAAGCAGACAAGTTTTTATTATTGAAAGCTTTATCTCCACGACTACCTAATAAATAGTCACCATCCTTTGTTTGCGGAATAGGAGCATCTGGAGTAATTGTTTTTATCACCTGCTTCTAACTCGTATGCTCCTCCCTACGATAAAGAACCCTGAAATCCACCTGTCCTACGTTGTTCTGCAGAAATGCCTACAGATCACGATCAGATACGCGCGCATCAAACCTAATTCATTATTCCATGTGCCATGGGAGCTATGTCCTATTTGTCCATGCCAATGAATATCTTGTACAGATCCTTTTAGGTGCTACTTGTTTTTGTTTGAATGCTAATAACACAGCTACACACTCTCTACCACCATAAAGTGAGGAACTAGCACCTCGCACCAATTCAATACGATCAATCGTATGTACTGGAATAGCTTCCCAATCTACGCCATTATTAAAAGTATTGTTCATTGGTACACCATTGAGCAATACTAATATATTAGTAGAACCAAAGCCACGAATTTGCAAGCCACCATTCCCAACTTGACTTTTGTATACCCCTGGTAATAGTTGTAACGCATCTGCTACAGTATCCACCCGTTTGGCTTCAATATCTTTTTGTGTCACTACAGATACTGAGCTAGGTGTTTTAGCAATGTCTTCCATCGTCCGTGTAGCTGTCACTGTTACTGTTGGCAACATAACGGTTTCCTCTGACAGAAGTATCCACTGCCTGTACCGCTTGACTCGTCATAGCAGATAAAAATCATGGACAATAACAATAATTGTGCCTTACTTGTTTTTGTTTTCATACGTACGCCCCTTTACTATAAAAATAAAATTCCCTATTTTATAGTATAGCACTGATTTTTCGTCATTGAAAGTCATCATATAATGAATGTTAGTTATGTTTACACTTAATATTATGATATTCACCCTTTTCTATATCTTATACTTATGAACATATACCCTTTAAAAACTTATTATGAAAAATGAGACATTCATACAATGAACGTCTCATTTTATATATTCTTATATTAAAATTTTAAATTTCATACCTACATTGTATGTACGGCCACCTGTTGCTTCTCTAGCGTAATATTCACGATTGAATAGGTTTTTGCACGCCGATTTGCAAATGTAGCTTCTTTGGATACTTTGTAATTTATAGAAGCATTTGTTAAGAAGTACGCATCTTCTGCCTCTGGCTCACCACCAGCAGTATCTTTACCTTGGCGGGCACTAACGTATTGCATATCCCACAAGGCATTCCACTTGCCACTATTGTATTCAAAACCACCATGGAATAGGTGTCTTGGAATCTCAAAGTTTTGTTCTTTTCCATCACTTTGATCTGTATTGGCCAACGCTTTTGCTTTCTGTATATCCCACTTGCCATGTATAGTTTTCGAAGACAGACCATTTGTTAGACAGCTTGTGACGAAGTTCTAATTCTACACCACGGCGTGTTTCTGATCCTACATTGATATATTTTTTGTAATCCTCAGTGCCATCTACTTTTTTTAAATGTCACATATTGAATTTTATCCTTTGTATTTACATAAAAAAGCTGCTACGTTTAATTTTGTACTTTCATTTCCAAGATTTTTCAAACCAAGTTCAAAAGGTATCGGAATGTTCTGGATCTAACTCTGGATTTGCATAAATAGGAGTTTTAGATGTTTGACCAAAGCGGTACACTTGGTACAATGTTGGCGGTGCAAAGGAATGACCATAGGATGCATAGACGTTGGTAGAATCATCAAGATATCTTTCTACGGACAACTTAGGACTCAACTCTGTGTAAGATCCATCATTATGATGTACCACATCGTAGACTTTGTTTTCTTATTGTACTCCCCGTGGGACCCATCGTACTTTTTAAAATGGTCTAAACGAAGTCCGGCATAAATAGCCCAATCATCGTTAGGGAGCGATACGTATCTTAGTACAAAAGGCTGCCATCGTGCGAGATGCCCTGTATTGGTTTCGCTAACACCATTCGGGAACAGCGTGCTGTCCTTAGAGTTTTTATCACGCCAATGTTGCAAGAAATTTTCTCTTGATCAAATTGTTCTTGTTTCCCAGTTGAATCCCCACAATCTGATGTTTACCTTCTGGTTTCCATGCTTTTTGCACATCTAGATTGTACGCTTTGCCTGGATAGAAGGGTGAGAACCTGATCCTTCATAATCTCCTGAAGTTGCTTTTTGTTGGCACAGAATAGCCATCTTTCTTTTTATCTAAATAGCCCAAGGAAATCTGTAATTTGTTCCTTCATTTTTATATTGCAAACTATGAGAATGATATTCTCGCTCTGCATCATGACCTAAGAAACTATTGCCATTAAGAGATACATATTTTTTATCACTCACCTTGATATCCCCTGTAAAAACGGTCTTTTCCATTTACTGTAACCGCACTAATTGGATTGTGGTAAGAGTACTTATGATTAGCGTAAGTATAGCGGTAGGTTAATGTTTCTTTCTCACCTAAGTTCATCGTCACATACGCTGATAGATTTTTATTATGGAGATTTGTCTCCACGATTACCTAACACATATTTGCCACTTTTCAATTGTTCCAACGGCATATCTGGCGTAATCGCTTTTTACCTTACTAGTAATTGCTTTGCTCTTATCCGTCACAAAAAATCCTGGGAATCCATTTGTACGACGCTCTTCTGCAGATACACCAATCGCTACCTGATCAGACACACGAGCATCAAATCCAAGTTCATTATTCCATGTACCATAGGGTACCACCATTCACCTTACCGTGCCAACGAATCTCCTTGTGGTCAGCTTTTGGTGCCACTTGTTTCGTTTTTGATGCTGATCACACCTGCAACACCCTTACCACCATATAAAGAGGAACTAGCGCCACGCACTAATTCAATCCGTTCAATGGAGTGCACAGGGAATTACTTCCCAATCCACTTTATTATTGAAAGAATTATTCATCGGCACACCATCCACAAGCACGGAGATATTTTTTTAGAGTCAAATCCGCAATTTGAATATCACCCGCAGAAGCTTGACTTTTATACACCCCTGGCAACAATTGTATAGCATCCGCCACCGTATCCACCTTGCGATTTTCAATATCCTTCGCTGTCACCACAGACACCGAACTAGGTGTTTTTGAAATATCTTGTAATGTTCTTGTAGCTGTTACCGTTACATCTGGCAAGATCACCGTTTCTTCCATATCTTGCGCATTCACTGCGTAGCTATTTTGCCCACTCATAGCTAATGCAATCATCGATAAGAACATAGTATAGGACACCTTACTCTTAACCATATACCCTAGTATATTATTGGGTCTTACTTGTTTCATCTGTACTTCCCTTCTTACTATAAAACAAACCTTAAGATTCCTTATTAGGATATCATCAATAGTTAACATTGTAAATCATTTTCTTAGTCGATGTAGCTACTATATAACTACGACTATCAATCTATACACCTTAATGACCCCCGTGAATGCTTATATCATAACACTCAATATAAGATTACTTATATTATACTACTGATAGACAAAAACTATCCAAAAACTTACATATACTATAGCCCTACAAGCTATATGTATCTGTCAGAAAAGTTCTAAACAAAAAGCGGCCGAAGCCGCTTTTTGTTATACAGATAGATTATTTACGTAAGCCTAATTTTTCTAAGATCGCTACTTTGGTAGCGTTCGATGTCTTTACGACGAAGGTAGTCAAGCATGTTACGACGTTGACCAACTAATTTTAAAAGACCACGACGGAAATGATGATCTTTTTGTGCTCTTTTAAATGTTCTGTTAAGTATACAATACGGTTAGTTAAAATCGCGATTTGTACTTCAGATCCAGTGTCACCTTCGTGAACAGCGAATTCTTTTAATAATAGCTGCTTTAGCTTCTGTAGTTAACATGTTTCATGTCCTCCTAAAAATTACATTTCCATAGGCCAGTAATGGGCGGAGACTCAATTACCTCGCCCTAGGTTATTATACATCGCTAACTATATTACTATATTTTAGATAAAAAGTAAAAGTAGTTTAACCTAGCATCATGCGATCGCTAAGGGTATTTTTCACTAGCCACTTCAAAGCGTTCTAGTAAATCTTGGACGGTTAAGTTGGCTTTTCTTCGCCTTTTACATCATAAATAATTTTGCCGTTATCCATCATGATTAAACGATTACCAAAGCGCAAGGCATCACGCATATTGTGAGTAATCATCAAGGTGAGTCAAATGATGTTCTTTCACCAATTCATCTGTTAGTTGTAATACTTTTTCAGCAGTTTTAGGATCAAGCGCTGCTGTATGTTCATCTAACAACAATACTTCCGGCTTCAACACATAGTAGCCATTAATAGTGTAATCGATTGACGTTGGCCCACCACTGAGCAACCCCATGCTAGAGGATAAACGATTTTCTAATCCTAAGCCTAGACGAGCTAATTGTTGCTAAACAACTCTCGTTCATTTTTCTCTTTGAAAGCCAGACAATCCCATTTTCTTTCCACGGCGTAAAGCAAGAAGCATATTCTCCTCAATTTGCATATTCCCTGCTGTGCCCAACATAGGATCTTGGAAGACACGGCCAATGTATTTAGCTCGTTTGTATTCTGCCATATGTGTCACATCTACATCATTAATATGCAACTTTCCTTCATCCACTGGAAACACTCCTGCAATAGAGTTCAACAATGTACTTTTGCCGGCTCCATTACCACCAATAACGGTAACGAAGTCACCATCTTCTAATCGCAAATCAATGCCACGTAGGGCAATTTTTTCATTCACAGTGCCTTTATGGAAGGCTTTCACAATTCCTTTTAATGTTAACATGTGCATATCCTCCCTTAACCACGGCGAAATTTACCTTGCCATTTTGGTAAAGATAAAGCAAGGGCTACTAAAATAGCAGTGAATAATTTCAAATCATTTGGAGGCATACCTAGATATAACACGGTAGCAATTACGATACGGTAAATAATAGAACCAAATACAACAGCCACTAAACTCAACACGAATGAGGAATTGCCAAATAGTTTACGAACTATGGAAGAAGAGGTAAATAACACTTCTCCGATGATAACAGAGGCTAAGCCTATAACGATCGTTCCTACCCCCATACCAATATCCGCAAACCCTTGAGATTGTGCAATTAATGCACCAGACACTGCTACAAATCCATTAGATAGCAATAGGCCAAGAACAATCATGGAATCTGTATTCACACCTTGGGCACGAATCATTTGTGGATTCACACCAGTAGCACGAATAGATGTACCTAACTCAGTACCAAAGAACCAGAACAGGAAGAGTCCTACTACTATCGTTACAGCTACACCGATAATAGTTAAAGCCATTGCATTAGATATACCCACACTATGGATGGCAGAGTACACCGTATCCATACGCAATAGAAATATTAGCTTTTCCCATGATATGTAAGTTGACAGGTACAAGGCAATCATCGTTAAAAATACCAGCTAATAATGCGGGAATTTTTAACTTGTATGAATCCATCCTGTAACAGCACCGGCAATCATACCACCAATACCAGCAACGATCACTGTCACCCATGGATTGACACCCATCGTAATTAATACTGCAGAAATAGCGGCTCCCATAGGGAAAACTACCTTCTACAGTTAAATCTGCTACATCTAATATTCTAAAAGTAATAAATACACCCAATGCCAACAACGCCCATAATAGACCTTGCGCAATGGTGCTAATAATTAAGTTTGTCATATATCCTCCTACTTAGGGTTTCCCCTACTACTATACTACTGGTGTTTCCAATTCTTCTGGAATTGAGATATGTAGCGATCCGCTTCGTCTTGATTAAACACAAATTTAATCGGTTTTTGCATTTCGATTGGCATACTATCAGGTGTACTTTCACCACGTAGCACACGTGCTGCCATATGACCTGTTTGAACACCTAATTTATAAAAGTCTACCGAATACGCTGCTAATCCACCTGTTTTTAACCATGTATCATCAGATGGAAATACTGGTAAATTTGCCGCACTAAAAATAGTGACTATATTCGCATAGGAAGAAGCAATAATATTATCTGTAGAAATATACTGCATCAACACCCATAATCGCTAATTGGTTCGCTGCTTGTGGCACATCATTCACATTGGATACAGTAATTTCTACTAATTCCATACCATATTTTCAGCTTCTTTTTCGAAAACTCTCTGCTTTGTAATTGTGGATTCACTTCACTTGATGGAGTAGATAGTACCGATTTTTGCATTCGGTAACAATTGATGCACTAATTCCACTCGTTTTTCCATAGGCACCATGTCTGTTGTACCTGATACATTGCCACCTGGATGTTCATCACTATCTACTAAACGAGCCGTTGTATAGCTAGTGACAGCCATACTTCTAACACCAGTATATCCTTTGTAGCATTCGCCATGGCCTGCACCGCCGGTGTAGCAATAGCCACTACTAAATCTGAATTCCCTAGCTACAAATCGTTTGCACAATGGTGTTTAGGTTTTGATTGATCACCTTGAGCATTTTGATGGTCGATAATGACAGTATCTACAAAAACCCTCTTCACGCAAACCATCTACAAAACCTTTATTTGCAGCATCCAATGCGGGATGTTCCGCTAATTGCAAGATGCCAACCCGATACATCTTGCCTCCTCCTGGGGAGCTAGTGAAGTCTCATGCCACTAGAGCCCCACCAGACAGACCACCAACAGGGCCAGTCCTTTTTCACATAAAAATCTCCTTTCTACTATTCTACATCGGTAGCATCGTGCTACCTCCTACAGTCTTTCTATGGGAAAGATACTACAGATTATACCATAGATGCATGCATTTCGCAAATAGCCAAATCCTTCTTTCTATAAATTTGAAACCCCGCTTATTATCAAATGAAAGTGATACGATGACGAGGAACTTATCATCTGTAAAAGCATTCATTAACAGGTGTTATCATCTCTTGGGTTCACTACGCAAAAACGACTGAGATCAGCGACCTGGTCGCTAACATCTATCAAATTATAGACTGTATTCCTATGTATTGTCTCAATTATTTAGCAAACATACCACTATCTGTTTTTATTCGGAACAATCGCAATGTATACTAAACCAAGTACAAAGCCGATGATAGATGGTACAATCCATCCCATACCGATAGAAGCAAACGGAAGCATTTTGTAGTATGGTAATACCCATTGTACAAATCCAGATGTATTAATGACTTCTGGAGCTGTAGCCATGGCATCTCCTAATGCCGCAAATAAAGCAAACGCTGTTGTCCAAGCATAGACTGCTCGTCTTCCTTTAAATAGAGGTGCTGCAAAGGATAACAAGATGATAGTAATAGACAATGGATATAAGAACATCAACACAGGGATCGCCAATTCGATGATTTTTGTCAAACCTACATTAGCAATTAAGAAGCCAACTGCAGTTGTCAAATACGCATAACCACGGTAGCCCAATGTATTAGGGAACATTTCATCAAATGTTTCACCACAAGCACCAATCAAACCTACGCAAGTTTTCAAACATGCTAAAGTAACAATAATAGCCAATAAGATAGCCCCAGTATTACCAAAATAGTAAGCATTCATTTGTGCCATGGTAATACCACCATTTTTAAGCAACACCCAATGTTGTCACACTAGTAGCACCACTGTAAGCCAAGAAACCATAAATTACAGCCATAATAGAACAAGCTACGAAACCAGCTTTTACAAGACCAATCGCAATATCTTTTGGTTCTGTTACACCCACACCTTGTAAGGCACGAATTACGATGATACCAAATGCTAAAGATGCCAATACATCAAGAGTATTATAGCCTTCTGTGAAACCTTTGAAGAAAGCATGTGTTGCATATTCTCCTTGTGGTACAACCGCACTGTAATCTCCCATTGGCATAATCACTACTGTCAGCAATAAAATGCTTAAGAACACCAAGAATAAAGGTGTCAACACTTTACCGATGTAGGTCATTAGTTTACCAGGGTTCAAAGAGAATAAAATAGATACAATGAAAAACACGGCAGAAAACACACCTAGTGCAAGATCGGGATTTATACCGCCAAGGAATGGCTCAAATCCTATGGTATAGGATACCGTACTTGTTCTTGGGATTGCGAGATGCAGGACCAATCGTAATATACAATAATAACGTAAAAAATTTTACCATATGTTGGATGTACACGACTTACTAAGTCTTGCAAACCATTACTACGAGATACACCCATGGCTACAATGCCTAGGAATGGTAATCCTATAGCTGTAGCTAAAAAGCCTAATGTTGCAGGCCACAATGCATTACCTGCTTCTTGTCCTAAATGAACCGGGAAAATTAAATTCCCGCTCCAAGAACATACCGAATAACATAGTTCCGATAAATACTACGGCCCCCAAGATAGTTTTTGATTCATAACTGCTCTCCCCTTACATAAGAATTTTCAATACATCTAGTACTTCATTTGGCAATTCATCTTTTGTTCCTTTTAATTTTTCAATGTAATCATAGCGGAACTCGAATGCTTTATGCAAAGATATGATGATACTCATGAACTGTAAAAGTCTGGTTCAAATCCTTCTACTTTTACATATTCTAAGTTTTTCATATTTATAGAAAGGTTCAAAGTTAAGGCTACACTTCAACTAATCCCTCTAGTAAGCCTAATGTTACTTCTTTCGGAATTTTTCTTATCTAGAAGAATCCTGTGTTCATAATGTAGCAATCTACATGGATTGGGTGAATAATTTCTTATAACTTTCATAATCTGTACGCAAAGAGTAGGTACGGAATGGGTTTGCATACGGTTCAATAACCAAGGCATTCGGATCTACATGGTCATCTAATTTTTCTGCTGTCGAACGACGTGTTGCTAATGTAGCTCCCATAGTCGCTGCTAAAATTGGATCATCAACCTTTAAAATTGGCGGCAATGTTTTATCTTTCATCAACCATACGATTGCATTCACTGGATCTTTTACAAAGTTCACACGATTGTCAGTCAGAATTGAGATTTGATGGCACGACCATTATTATTACGAACATCTTCTGCCAATACAACTGTTACCGTCTTCATCTAATGTAACACCCACGTTTTGTAATGTTAACAAATATTTGTTAGCGGGGTGTTCCACTGGATAATCTTGCATTTTATCAAAGTAGGTTGGTTCTAATGCAATGGAAGATAAATCTTCTGTATGAATGATATACGCATCATCATGCAACACAGAAATATCGTAGCGCCCTTCATGTTGCTCATGAGTCAACGTAGATTTACCAGATCCAGATAAACCAAACACACCAATCGTATAGGATGAACCATCTTTTAGATTATATCGTTTCATACCGCCGTGGCATGCCACATAGCCATAGCGATTTGCCAAGGACCATCCCAATGTAAGAGTTCCCTTTTTATGCTCTCCAAAGTAGCGCATCCCCAAAATCATGGCACAGTTATGCGCAGGATCAAAAATTTGCCAATCCACCTGGATGCCCTTCTACTACATAATCTGGATCAGAATAAATGAAAATATCGCCTTCTGGAAATTCTTTACTCTCTTTATAGAATGCTTTCACTTCTTCATTGAAAAACTGAAAGTTTATCGCCAAGGAGTATAAGATAGACGCATGCTCTTTCGGAATCATTAGATGCGCACGAGCTGTAAACGCTTCATCCAATCCTACAATCGCCTGTGCGAGATCCAGTCTTTATGACGGCTATCATACACTGCCTCACGAGCAATATCACATAGTTCTACTTCGTTAATGCCTTCATCACCAATAATGCGACGAGCTTTCGCATAACGCCCAGTTGTTTTTACCATCATTTGTGACTAACACTTTTGCATCTTGTGGTAACCCTTGCTCTTCCGCTCGATATACAGGCATATCTAATACAATGACACCTGGTTCCTTTAGCAGCCAACTCATGAAGCGAGCAATTGTCGTTATTGGTGTTACATTATTTTCCATAAAAAGCAGTTTCAATAGTACTTCTAACTTAGAAAATAATGGATTCTCTTTAATTTCGGAATGTTTCCAGTTTAATCTTGTTGACATATGTAGTCCTCATCAGTTCTAACTTAATATACTTATGTTTATTCCTATATTCTAACATTTAATTAAATATTTCACAATATGGGGTCAATCATGTACCTCCCTAACAATCCAGTAAATATAAGTGCTTATGACATTTATCACAGACCCTTAACATGTGCTGAATAGTTATGCAAAAACGGATGTCGTAGGTTCTCACTCATAACATCCGTTCAGAAAAACGCATCTATCTATGATGTATGATTCATAATAAAATCAATATCTAAATCTTCTAAATAGCTTTTTGAAAGCCTCAGCCAACTGCGGATTTCAGCAATCCATATTCTACAGTTGCTTTTAAATAGCCTAACCGATCTCCTATATCATAACGTACTCCTTCATAGGAATAGGCTAACACTCTAGAGGAAAGTCTTGCAATCGCATCAGTCAGTTGAATTTCATTACCTGCACCCTGCGGTGTCTTTTCTAACTCATCAAAAATTTCTGGCGTTAATACATAGCGCCCTAGCACAGCTAAGTTAGATGGGGCATATTCAAGAGATGGTTTTTCTACAAGACCAGCTACTTCATACACATTCGATTCAATTTCCTGTCCCGATACAATCCCATAGGAACTCACCTTTTCTGGTGCTACAAACTGTGTACCCTAAAATTGTCACACCATCATGTGCATAGTGACAATCAATGAGTTGTTTGTAAACAAAGGTCGCTGTGGATTATACACCACATCATCGCCTAATAACACTGCAAACGGTTTCATCTCAATGAAAGTTTTGGCACAATAAATCGCGTCACCTAAACCACGAGCTGTTTTTGACGAATGTAATGAACTTTTATATTCATCAAATTACGTACCATTTCTAGATGTTGTTGCTTCCCTTGTTGTTGCAATAACTGTTTCTAATTCTACGCTAGTATCAAAATGATCTTCGATCGCTCGTTTGTTACGACCTGTAATAATCAGGATATCTTCAATACCTGAATCTATGGCTTCTTGCACAATGTATTGAATCGTAGGTGTATCTACGATAGGCAACATCTCTTTGGGCTGTGCCTTTGTAGCAGGTAAAAAACGCGTACCAAATCCTGCTGCAGGAATAACCGCTTTTCTAACCTTTTTCATAGTATCCTCTCACTTAAAAGTCCTTAGCTACTAATGTATACTCCCATTTCTTTTGTTTCGTTCTATATGTTGAAAGACCTTCAAAAGAATGTAAGTCTCGATGCCAAGATATATCTACATATCGTAATTGATGGGTGAGCAAATCTTGTTGTACATTGATGCTGAAACGATCTAATTTCGTCGCTTGTACACTAACACCATAATAAAAATCATGTTTTACATCTACTTTATCAAAGGTATGAGAATCAATGTTTCCGATGTATTATTTTGATGATATCCCGCCCAAGCTTTCACGCGATCATTGATAGTAGTTTTTACTCCGATTCCCCAATATGGCATCGTTCTTGTCAGTCCGTTATAGCCATAATAATCTCGTTGATATCCTGCAAATGCAGTGACATCTGTGGATGGTAACACATGCCATGGATCATGAGATACTTCTCCATATATTTTATGATGGGATCCTTTAATATCACCTTCATACCATCGTCCCATACTCAATCCGCCACGTATTGTCAATGGCGAATGCCCAATGTGATACGCATGCGTATCAATAGATAACTCAGGTTTTTTCTCAACCCAAACTTTTTCTGCATTCAATGTAGACGACTCACGAGTATAGGCCAGGCTCACCTCACCCCAAGGTGCCTTTTCATATCCAAAGGACGGTTTAAATCCTACTTTGGAACCTAGCGTATATCCCAAAAATACGTCAGACGTATTTGATAGAGGATATTCAATATTACCTCTTAATACAAATCCATCTGTAGAGTTATAGCTTGGTCTTGGAATGATAGAGAATACATTCAATTGACCTTTTTGTCTTTTTCGCAAAGAAACTTTATATCGTTTCAAAGATAAAATTTTCGTATTTTTAATATACAAAGCTGCATTATGTATAATGGCTTTATCTTCTGGGTAGATATCAATAGAGTCACCCTCTACGATAATCTGGAGCCCTTTAAAAGCAATGGCATGTTTAGTTGTAATCCAACCTTTTTCAATGTGACCATGTGTCCCATCAAAACTCCGCTGCCTTCGCTTTCACCCAATAGGGATCTGCATAGCCAAACACATCTTTTGTCTGTGCCTGCCCATTGCTTGCATTATAAGAAATAAAGGCCCTTGCAAATCTTTTTTCAAGCCTTGTTCTTCTAAGAAATGATACCCTTCTTTACTTTCGTATCGTTGGGTTTGCACATTCCCTTCAACCTTTGGAGTCAGCAACTGCTGAGTACCACGCTCTACTTCTACAGTTCCTTTAGCCCATACTTTTCCTGTCGTTCCATTATAATACATTTTATCAGCATCAATACGTACAGGCTGAGAGCTTGCTCCACTGGCATTAGGATCTCTCCTTTTTGTGCAGGCTTTATTTGCAAAACAGGAGTTAATTTTGTATCTGTACTAGCTTGTACGCCCCCTGTGATAGAAGGTGCTACATAAGATATTTCCTTATTCTGAGATGATACCTCTGGTAGCGGCATCGTATTAGTTTGGGCATACCCATGTGTACAGGCCAGAACTGCTAATACGGTCATAGCCGTTACTGAATATTGTTTCATAGTATCTCCTAATCTTTTCGCGTTTCACAATAACGACAGGTTTTTCTATCAATGCATCATCTGGCACTACTTGCGTCGCTTCTTCTTTGGTTGGTTTCACTTGTCTCTTTTGTTTGCTTTGCTTCTTCTGTACTAGGCACCTTTGTGGCACTGCTAGTTGATTCTACAGTAGTTTTAGGCTGTGCCACTAATACTGGTTGTACCGCTGCACTTGTATCTACACCACGCACTTCAATGCCGGAAATAGTCACTGTAGATTCTGGTTGTACGTACACAAGTGTTCCTTCTGGTGATCGATAGACTTACCTTTTACAAAGAATCCACCTACAAGTCCTACTGGTCCCAATACAACAGCACCAGCAACAGAAGCACCTGCAGCTTTCAGTTCATCTTTCGTTTTTGCTTTTGGCTTCTTCCCTTGAAGAGCTGTAAAGATAGTACCATCAATTCCTTGTAACTGATCAAACACAATATTTAACTTAGCATTGCGTCCAAAAGAACGAGCTTTTGTAATCTCTGTAATATGGCCAGTACCAGGGTTCCTTTTCGGAACCAATAACACTTCACCATCCATAATATCTTCCGCTAATTTAACGTGTACAATATCATCTTTCACATTTTTCTTAGAAGAAATTGGTTCTGTCAATGTCAAGGTAAATACTTGGTCCGCAGCGATAGTCCCTTGTTTAGTCGCCAATGTAACTTGACTGCCAAAAATAGACTGTTTTAATTTTTGGACACGACTTTGCAAGGAACCTTTATTTTCCATTCCACTTACACTGCGTTCCATTTGTCCGATACGTTCTACTAAGGATCCATTGTGAACTTCATCATAGTACATCCACTCCTAACGCGTTAACTTCTTGGTGTAATGTAACTTGTTTACCTTGTCCTTCTACAGCATTGAACAAATGGTCCACTTGGCCTGTAATGCTACCTTGTTGTTTCGTTCCATACACAGTGTCTTGCAATTGATGCACACGATCTGTCAAAGCCCCCAATTGTACTTTACCATACACTGTCGTCTCCAAAGTTTCTGTTTTTTCCAAAACTGTGTCTGGTGCTGCCCATACACTAGTTGTCAAAAGAGCCAACATAGCTCCCAATACAGCAGAACGTTTCATAGTATCTCCTCATCTCTAATAACACATAGATAGCACGGGATCCCCGTGCTAACATAGTAAATCTTCAAATCTATAATCGCTGATACCCCAACGCCCTTGTATACGATTTTGCACCCTAACGGGTTTTTGCTATCAATTGGTACCAAACCCTTTACTCGAGCAACAGATTTAAAGCTAGCTTCCATTTGAGCTACCGCTTCTACTTTCTCTACTTCACTACTAGGGCCTGTGACTTGTGCCGCTCCAATATGAGCTCCTTTGACCAATACTCACAATAGGTACTACCTTAGTTGAGTATGTAGTACTCAAATTATTTTTGTTTTAAAAGAGTGTTTAAATACCCGTCAATAGAACTACCATAACGATCTACCACAAATCCAGTTCCACCAGCTTTTAATACTGTGCCTAATACTTTTACCAAAATTAAATGCCTGTAGCTTGTTGCACGCCAACTACGCCTACAGAGGCAAATGAGAATGCTACCATAGCAGCTACGATTTGTTTTTCATCGCAATATCCTCCTTTTTACTTTTCATTGTATCAAAAATAAATTTTTATTCCATATAAGTATATCTCATGACTATGATTTTTTTCATGAAATATCCAAGGATATGATACAAAAGTATATTAACAGATTCTAGGGACTTGATCTTCACCTAGCATATCTAGCAGTCGAATACCACCTACTGCTGTTTTGCAGTCCTACTTTTCCAGCATTACCATTCACCACATCGCCGATGATCACTGCCTCACGTCCTTCTGTGAAAGTCTGCATCATCTGCACTACCTCATCAGCTACGTCAGCACTTACAATGGCAATCATCTTTCCTTCATTCGCTAAGTATAGTGGGTCGTATCCCAACACTTGGCATACGGCTTGCACTTCCTCGCGAACAGGAATGGCCGATTCTTGTAAAGCGAATTCCCTTTTTGAGCAGAGTTTGCAATCTCTTGTAGTGTAGTAGCCAAACCGCCACGAGTAGGATCTCTAAAAAGGCAATATTTTTACCGAAGGTTTCTAATAATGAATGAGCCATCTTATGCAAAGGGGCGCAATCTGTTTTGTATAGTATCCGGTAAGTCCAATCCATATCGAGTTCCCATGACAGCAATGGCATGGTCACCCAAAGTGCCTGAAATGATGACTTTCATGCCACTTTCAATATAGGAAGTTCCCAACTGTACATAGTCCGGTACAACACCGACGCCAGCTGTATTAATATAGATGCCATCCACGGAACCTTTTTCTACCACCTTCGTATCTCCTGTGACAATGGACACCCCTGAAAGTTGTGCCATATCTGACATGGTTTGTAGCACGGTTTCTAAGGTAGAAATAGGTAATCCTTCTTCTAAGATGAGTCCGCACGACAAATACTGAGGTACCGCACCCATCATAGCTAAGTCATTGACCGTACCGCACACTGCTAACTTGCCAATGTTGCCACCAGGAAAGATATGCGGCGTCACCACATAGGAATCTGTACTCATAGCCATACGTCCATTGGTAACAGGAAATACAGCGCCATCATGTAATTCATTTAAATTGGATTCGAAAAATATTTCACAATATATTGGTCCACCAGTTCATGGCTAAATTTACCGCCATTACCGTGGACTAAGCGAATACGTTCCATTTATTCCTCCCAGGTCATTCCACCACTGGAAAAACCGTATTTATACCACGCTGAACAACTGCCTTCTACCGATACCATGCAAGCTCCTACTGGATGCTCTGGTGTACAAAGTTTACCAAATAAAGGGCATGCATCAGGATGAATCATCCCTTGGATGACAGATCCACATTGGCATCCTTTCGGTCCATCACTAGTTGTAAATGTTCCCAAAGGTAGTTGTACCAATGCATCATAAAGCGGACCATTCTCCGCGCAATTTCAAACCCGATGCTGGCAATACACCGATACCACGCCAACCATCATCAGACGGCTCGTACAAAGTATCCATTAATTGTTGTGCTACGGAATTTCCCGTTTTCGCCACCACGGACCGATACGTATTTCCTACATAAAATTTCTTTTTCTTTTACGTTGTTCTAAGAGATTTACAATAGCTGCTAAAATTTCTACACCATCAAAAGCCAGCAATGCAACTGGCATATGATATTCATCTGCTAAAAATTGATACGGCTGTTCTCCAATGATAACGCTCACATGACCTGGCAACAGAAGCCATCAATTTGATGGTCTGGATTACTCAATAGAGCTCGTAATGCAGGGGCACCAATTTATAGAAATCAAGAAAAAAATACATTCTTTAATCTCTTTAGCATGCACCGCCTGAATAGTAGCTGCAATAACAGCAATAGTCGTTTCAAATCCGATACCCAAGAAAATAATCTTTTTATCTGGATATTGTTCACTTAATCCAAGTACTTCCATGGGGCTATAAATAATTTCAATATGAGCTCCATCTTCTTTCGACTGCCATAAATTACCTGTTGTGCCAGGAATCTTCAGCATATCTCCAAAAGGTAGCGATGACTACATCCTCTCGAGCCGCATACGCTAAGGCTTGATCCATATATTGTTGGTCTGTCACACACACAGGACATCCAGGACCGCTAATCAATTCTATGCCTTTCGGCAACATTTGACGGATGCCCTCTCGAAAAATAGCTACTGTGTGCGTTCCACAGACTTCCATGAATCGTACAGTTTCCTCTGGATTATGTAATTCGTGAATGCGCTCTAGTAAACTAGCTGCGACTTTCGATTTTTCCGTTAAAAGTAATCTTGTTCAAGTTCTTCTAATTCGCGGAATGCCTCAAGGGTCAAACGCGCTTCCTCCTCATCTACAATTTGTACGGCACAGCCCGCATGGACTAATAGCCAATCTCCAATTTTTGCTTCCGGCACCAACAACAGACTGCACTCTCGTTGCACCCCTGTTAATTCCACGGTACCAATTGTTTCATTAATATGCACCAATTGTGCAGGTACTGCTAAACACATAGTATCTCCTATCTATTCATATAACTTCCTAACCATAATTGCCCTAAAGCGATACCGCCATCATTCATAGGGCTTTGGGTTGGAACGTGGACCTTATATTCCTGTAATTCTTGCATCACTCCTTCTAGGAGAATGCGATTTTGGAATACTCCTCCACACAAGACAATATGCGAAATGTGTCGTTCCTCACAACATTGTTTCGCCATCTGTCCTATATAATATATCAAAGTTCTGTGAAAGTTCGCTGAGATTTTTGTTACACTTTCACCCCGTTCTAATTGTTCTATGACGGAACGTACTAAACTCATTGTATCTAATACGCTCCCGTCCATCTTCATGTCTAGGATAGTGCCCTTCTCTAAAAGCGCCAGTTGCTCTAACTCGATAGCAAGTTGCGCATCATAGAGATGCTCATGACCTAAACCTAGCAAGGATGCTACTGTATCAAATAAACGACCACCGCTAGAAGACTGTACCATCTCGCATATGGGGCATCATTTTTCTCTAATAGTTCCCATCCCATAGGGCAGTGATTTTTCTTCCACTGTTCTATCACTGTGGGGGCCACTGATGGATAGAGTTGATTCACATACCATAACGCTTGACGCCATGGCTCTCGTACTGCCACTTCACCTCCTGGCAAAGGCGCATAGCTCAAATGTGCCATTCGTTCCATATGTCTTTGATGGCAATATAAAAACTCACCGCCCCATAGTGTACCATCTGTGCCATAGCCAGTGCCATCAAAACAAATGCCTAACACTGGTTCCTGAATGTTATACTCCGCCATTACCGCTGCCACATGAGCATGATGATGCTGCACTTCTATGACAGGCACGTGATGCTCCTCTGCATAGGCGCTACCACACTGCGATGTGTAATAATTCGGGTGGGCATCCACGATGACCTGCGTAGGTTGTAATTGAAATAACTCTTCATAGCGCTTCGTCGTAGTCACAATAAAGTCTTGTACTCGCTGATGTTCCATATCTCCCATATAGGGACTAAGGATAGCATGAGACCCACGATTCATACCGAAAGAGGCTTTCATATCTGCGCCCATAGCTAACATGGTGGAACTCTTCTCTAATGCTACTACAGGAATGGACAAAGGAACGTACCCTCGGCTACGGCGGATCATCATAGGCTCATTCTGAACTACTTGTACCACAGAATCATCCACAGGAGAAACTAATCTCTCGATTGTGAGTCAATATATAATCTGCTATCCCCTGTAACTCATTCAATGCTTGTGCATCATCATATAGTACAGGGTCTCCACTGCGGTTAGCACTGGTCATGACCCACAGAGCATCAGAAGGCACTAAACTATAGTGATACGGTGCATAGGGTAACAAAACACCTAGGGTTTTCATACCAGGAGCTACACTAGGTACAACAGTCATCCTCTGTGACGCAACAATCTTATCAACATTTCGCTCTGATACAACATGGCATTGCTCATTAGAACTAGTTTGTTCCTGAGTTTCTAGTAAATATATCTTTAGAAGCTGCATCGTTCTCAAAAGTGCCATTTGATTCCGTATGTATAGCATCAGTACTATACTCTGCTACCTTTTGTAATAACACAATAGGCCTTGCAGGGCTCAACAACAATTCCTCTTCTATGTTGAATATGTACATACTGCTTTTGCCGTTTCCAAAAGACCCCTGCCATGATCGCTAAAAGGGTTTTCTAGGTCGTCCTTTTTCGCTGTCGTAAGGTTTTGTACTGCTTTTTCTTGCAAGCATCGCATACCAAATGATAGCCACCAACACCTTTTATCGCCACGATAGCACCTTCTTGTATGTACTGTGGCTTGCTCTATCGCACTCCTGTCCACTAGCGAGCATCTGTTCCGTCTGTACCCTGTAATGTAAACATCAGGTCACACTGCTCGCAAGCATTAGGCTCTGCATGATACCGCCTACCCTCAAGGTCGTCATATTCCTTCTGACAATCTTCACATAGGGAATACTTTCATAGACGTTTTGTCACGGTCATAGGGGTGTACTTTCAATAATCGTATACCGAGGACCGCAATTTGTACAATTCGTAAACCCATAGTGAAAGCGTCGATTCTCAGGGTCTTGTATATCCTGCAAGCATGCCTCGCAAGGTGCCATATCGGCCCCAATAAAAGCATGTCCTTTCACCCCTTGAGACACGATAATCGTGAACGTATCTAAGCTCTGTACTTCTGTTGGTTTTATTTGCAGTGTATCAATGCGTCCATGGATAGGCAAGTCAGATTGCAATCGCTCTACGAACATTTGGCAATCATGTCATCTCCACTTATAGTGTATCTCCACACCACTCGTGTCATTTCTAACTGTGCCCACTAATTCTAATTCGTGGGCTAGTTTAGACACAAAGGGGCGGAATCCTATGCCCTGTACAATGCCTGTAACATGTATGGTGTATGCCTTCATAGAACCCGCCTCCCTTCTGTTATATAGTTTTAGTGATTTTCTTGTCGGATCCCCGCTGCATCCAGTTCAGCTTGAATCATGATAGCACATTCAATACGTTTTTTCTGTAGTTTACATCCCAATTCGTACGGTGTGCTAAGGTCTCCACCTAATGTTTCATTGTTCGCATGGCAACCGCCAGAGCAGAAGAATTTCGCCCAACAGTTGGCACAGGTTTCTTTCGTAAATACGTGAGTATTTCTAAACTGCGTTGGTATGTCGTAGTTTTTCAAACCATCGAAAACAGTACCAATCACATAGCCATCTTTACCTACGTATTGGTGACATGGGTAAATATCTCCATTTGGTACGACAGCCATATATTCATGACCAGCGCCGCATCCACGCAAACGTTTTGCCATACATGGTCCACGGTATAAATCCATACGGAAGTGGAAGAAATTAAATTTCTCACCCCAACCATGCCAATTGACGTTCTAAATATAGGTCTGCCAACTTTTTCATATTCTTTTTCGATGATCGGCATATCTTCTGGACGTAACACATAAAGCCCCATCTTCGCCAACCACTGGTTCCATAGACAAATGTTCAAAAGCCCTAAATCAGACATAGCTTCTACATCTTTACAGAAGTCCAAGTTATTATGCGTATAAGTGCCGTACATAGTATTCACGGCCGTCACGCTGTTTAACAGCATTCACTAGGTTCTTCGCTACTGTTTGTAAGTGTCTTTACCACCAGAACTTGGGCGCATGCTATTATGCACATCTTCACGACCATCTAGGGAAAGTACTAAGCTCATGTCATGTTCATTTCACATAGTCAATTTTATCCTGTGTCAATAACATGCCGTTGGTGGTCAATGTTAATTTAAAGATTTTACCATGTTTCTCTTGAATAGATTCAATATATTCTACGGTTTGTTTCACAACATCCCAGTTTAATAATGGTTCGCCACCAAAGAAATCAATTTCACAATGTTGACGTGGACCGCTCATGGAAATCAAGAAATCTACAGCACGTTTCGCTACATCAAAAGCTCATTAATTCACGTTTCACTCCACCGTAGTCACCTTGGCTGGCAAAACAATATTTACAAGCTAAGTTGCAATCATGCGCAATGTTTAAACAAAGAGCTTTTACAATTGGCTTTTCGTCCACCACCAGTTTGAACTCTGCAGACATCGGCGCAAAGAGCATTTCCTCTTTGATCAGTTCATCTAACTCATCCATAATTTCATCTAATTCCACTGCATCTTCTGTGTCATCTAATGCACTATGTACAGCCTCACGGTTTGTGCCGTTATAGATATCTAATACACGATCGATAAGTTCATCAATAACGTGAATAATTCCACTGTTTACATCAAGTAGAAAGAACTTATCTTTCATTTTAAATTTATGAATCATCGGTTGTAATTCTAACATTCATACCTCCATTAACTCACTAAAGTCTAAAGTTTATTATATCACTTTATACCCATGGCGTATAGAAAGCTATCAATATAGAGTATACTTTTTCTAAAATTATAGTATGCACAAAAATTGTACCTTTTGAAGTACATATGTTATAATTAAGACAAGCTAAAAATATAAAGTTAGCATACATAATCCCCCTGAGATCTGGTACATCTAGGGGGATTTTTGTATGTTTTATAAACTATTTTTTAGTATAATCCTAGAAATGCTATAGTAGCAAATAAGCTGTCCACCGAATGGTGAACAGCTTTTTGCTAATCGAATGATTACTTTTTGTTTGCACACTTGGTTGCCTACTGTACAGCTAGTTTTACAAGCAGATTGGCAAGATGTTTGACATTCGCCGCAGCCACCTGTTTTACGCAGTTTTTTTGTAGGAGTTCAGTGTTAATTGTGACAGAATACGTTTAGACATCTTCATTCCTCCTAAGCACAAACTTACTATACTATAGTATCATTTAATGCCAATGTAAGCAAGATAAATCACTTATATAACAGGAATAATTATTGTCCTAACGCTTCTTGTAACACTTTAAGGTTTTCTTCCATAATATCTAAGTATGTGGTACCTTTTTGTGTTTGTTCTTCAGTTAAACCTTCCGCTGGGTTCAATACATACACTTTTTACACCAGTTTCAGCAGCGATAGCATTAGCCAATTTAGGGCTTACTAATTCTTCACTGAAAATAGCTTTTACATTATGTTCTTTGATGAACAGCCACAATATCAGCCATGCGTTCTGGTGTTGGTTCTGCATCTGGAGATACACCCATGATACCTAATTGTTCAAAGCCATATGCTTTAGCTAAGTAACCAAATGCCATATGGCTAACTACTAAATGTTTGTCAGTGTTGTTTGTTACCAAACTTTCATATTTACCGTGTAAAGCTTGTAATTTTTCTTTGTATGCTTTGTCGTTAGCTTCATAGTAGTTCGCATTAGCAGGGTCTGCTTTAGAGAATGCTTCTACCACTGCATCAACTTCTTTTGCTACATTCATAGGATCTAACCACACATGTGGTCAAACTCGCCATGCTCATGTTCGTGTTCATGTTTATCTTCTGCTTGCACTTTTATCATGGTCGTCTTTGTCTTCCTTGTGGTCCTTATCATGATCATGATCTTTATCATGGTCGCGATCATGTTCGTCTTCATCTTCATCTGGAGCTGGTAATAATGTTACAGATTTAGATAATTCAACAGGTTGTGCTTTTTGCAACACATCTGGAGCTAAAATCTTTTCTGTTGGCTCTAGACCAGCACCACTATATAAGAACACTTTAGCTGTACCGATTTCTTTTTAAATCTTGTGCAGTCGGATCCCAATCATGAGGCTCTGCTCCTGAGGCACTAATAAAGTTACATCTACTTTATCTCCCCCTACTTGTTTCTGCCACATCATACACAGGGAACACCGTTGTAACAACTTTCATTTTATCAGATGAAGCAGCTTGTTTTGTGTCGCTTCCACATCCTGCAATACCAACTGCAGTAGCCACTACTGTAGCTCCTAGTACAAAATAGGTCAATCGTTTTTCCAATTCATGAGTATACTCCTTCCTCAATATAAAAACAAGAAGTGACCAGGTTTTATTTAATCACTTCTTGATTATATACGATTTAAAAATCCGTGCTTGAATGCATGAGCAGTCTATACACTCAATATCATTATCATTTAAATTTTCTAATAACCGCAATTGCCACTGGAGTTACAACTGCCACTGCTAATAAGGCTTCTGGAATGCCATGAGACCACACAATAGCCATGACCGCTTTAGTACAGTTTCTTCTGGGATATGAGTAGCTTTAGCAAATTCTACCCCATAAATAGCATAAATTCCAGACATAACTAAAATTGTATTTGTTGCTGTTCCTAAAAATGCAGCCAAGCCAATATCGAATAGCTTTTACCTTAATTGGCAAGTATAGATATACTAATGCAGCTACTAAGCCAATGAGCATTCTAGGGCAATACAGAGATGATTGGATTCATAAATGCAAAGGATAATACATTAGGCGCTAGTATATGCTTGCACCATACTATAGAGCACCGAATAAAAATCCTACTGCCATCCTACCTTGGACCTTCTACAACACCACCTAAAATGGTTGGGATATGTAGAATCGTTGCACTGATTGGTGGAATCGGCACAAATCCCCATCCTGTCATACCTAGGACAATCGTAATTCCTGCCAATAAACCAATGATTGTCAATTGACTGAACAGTGAATTTTTGTGCTGACCGTGTTTGTAATACTGCTGATTCTTTTTCCATGTTTTTCCTCCGTTCTTATTCCCTCAGGATATAAGTCGAACCAATAAATAAAAAAATAGGAACTTAGTTCTGTTCATAGTGATACAGACTATGTAGTTTAGTTCCTCGTATAGGAGTAGTACAAAATAGCATCTATGTCAATTACATATTGTGATTTTAATTACATTGAAATATTTAATAAAATTTCAATGAATTAATTATTATATCATATATCCGCTATTAATTTTATAATAAGATCCTTAAATCTATCTGGACAATACATTTTTATGTATATAATGTATTTTCTATATAAAGGTATATAATAGCTTCATTAGGTTTACCAATTCATATTAATTACATATGATTATGCAAGAAATACCTATAATTCAATGATTATTTCTTTTAAACTTATATATATTTTTGAGATATAAGTGTAAAAATCTGTCATGTGTGATTAGATGAATGGTTTACGATGCATTCCTATACTGTATATGCTGTATATTGTGCATAATGACAAGAAAGGACTCTACTTATGTTTTCTAAACTCTTTGATACTTTTTAGTACACTATTTGGAACGTTTCAGATGATCATTGCTTTGATTCCCAAAACTAGGCGATAATAAATATACAATTGGAGAAGGTGAACCCGGAATTTACAATTATTGTTAATAAAGATATACCAAAAAGATATTTTAGTATCCACTGAACTGGCACTGGGCAGGAAGCATGCATGCGCAAAGACACTAGGAAATTGAAGCGATTTATTCAAAGCTCTTTGCGTCGTATTAGGTCATGTCAACAAAGATTCTATTAACAAAAAGTATTAATTCCCTCTTTAATATGGGGCTTAGAAAGAAAGATCAAAAACAACAAGTTTCATCCCATTATGATTTAGGGAATGATTTCTATAGTTTATGGCTTGATGAAACTATGAGTTATTCTTGTGCCTATTTCAAAAAGGAAAATGACAGTCTAAAGATGCAATGATCAAAAGTACATCATATTCTTGATAGATTACACTTACAAGAAGGCGACACTTCTGGATATTGGTTGCGGCTGGGAGTTCCTTCTCATTGAAGCGGCCCTGAAAATATGGAGTCAAAGGCTGGGCTGTACATTATCAGAGCAATGGAAAAAAGGCCAAGCGCGAATTAAACAATTTGGTCTTGAGGGTCAAGTGGAAATTGATCTAATAGATTATCGCGATGTAGCCGCCTCTGGTCGTCAGTTCGATCGTATGGTAAGTGTAGGCATGTTAGAACATGTAGGTCGCCTAATTTACCTATCTACATGGAGGATGCATCTTCCATGCTAAAAGAAGGAGGTTTATTTTTACTTCATTATATTAGTGATCCTGAGAAGAAAACCAGTGCATGGATCTCGTAAATATCTTCCCAGGTGGATCCTTTGCCTTCCCTAAGAGAAATCATTGGTCTTGCCTATGAATATGATATGAATATTCTGGATGTGGAAAAATTTACGCTTTCACTATTACAAAAACATTGATGCATTGGTACAATAATTTCAGGAGTTCGTGACCAAGTAGAAAAAGTAGGGGCACTGAATTTTGTACGCATGTGGGATCTATACTATGTGGTTGTGCCGCTGGTTTCTATATTGGTAACATGGATTTGCATCAAATTTTGATGACAAAATGCATTAACAATACATTACCATTAACACGTTGGTACTTTCAAAACGATACATTTCTAATAGCTAATGATAAAGAGGATGTACATGTGCGCAGTTTCGCGACATGCTAATTACATCCTCTTTTGCCTCGTATAGATTTCTATTATTTTGAAATTATCATAATCCATATAATATCTTTTCTTTAATTATGTATCTTGAACTTCACCCTTGCTCTTGACAACCGCTATTTTTCAATTCCCAACCCGATAGCCACACTTGAGTGCAATAGCACAGACTTCAAATACTGCTGGTGTAATATACACTAATGGACTGCCTGTAAAGACTGGCAATGCTTTTCCTGCCCAGACTACAATGTCTCGAGATGTAGTCCTGCCTCGAATAGGATATGCATGTGCATGGTCGCGCACCACCATACCGCCATTTTACGATGGCAGCGACACGTGACACAAGGATGTACACGGCGTGGATATACATAAAATACCATGCTAGCTGATGGTAGTGATGATTAATGCAATGAGCGATTTGAAGGCTCGTAACCATAGACCCCACGATCGCTTCATCCCCAAACGATGCTTGAACACGTGGATCTGTCAGATCTAAATAGCATGAACATCGCCTAAAATAGACTGTGGCAATGGTAATGCATACGTGAAATATTCAACGACTGTATCGATAAAATAATGACGTTCCTTTGCGTTGCATCCATCTATCGATTAGCACGAGATTGGCTAATATCAGTGCTACCACGATGATATCGTTAGAACCCGATACGACTATAATCATCAGATAGATTCTTTGTGGCAATGTAAATGGCAATACACCATTTACCAAAGAGAAATCCACCATATCCAACTATATAAATGACCCTTTTACCTAACTCAAAATCAAATTGGCCGCAATCAGTACTTTCGATTTCAGTGTCAATGGAATGGCTAATGAAGATATGGTAAACATAATGATGCTAGCTGTATCAAATTGCCCTAAACTAAACACTAGACTTAGCGGAATAATCCACAATAGGGACCATCCTATAAAATTTTATATAATTTTTCATATTACACCTCTGTATTCTTTCCCACCTGCGTAGCTCAATACCAAAGACAAGGTCACTTGGCAATACATGATGACGGCAAACACCACATCACGGCCAATAGTAGATAAGTTCCACAACCAAGATAAATCTAAGTTGTTAAACACCAAGAATGTACCACCTTGTACTAGTGCCCAAGCTAACTACGTACACACAAATCGGTATTCTACGAGCCTTAGGACCAAATCTCACTTTCACTAGAACTCAAGTAAAAGATAGGAATGAACAGGGATAATACCTATAGCTCACCTCACCATGGCACTCATGCCTGTATGAATTGTGTACGCCCCTAGGGGAATCAATATAAAAAATATACTCATATATAAGGTGCGCCGCACCACATCTTGAACTGTTGACATACCTATCTTTCTAAACTCATTAGTATCTTTACCCATAGTATATACAAACATCGGCCATCTTATAAATACATATACTATTTCACTTGTAAACAAAAAGCACCCTTGTGATGCTAATTATGATATACTAATTATAGAACTCGATGTAGTTAGGTTTTGGTATTGCCATATTACAGTTACTGATAATTAGTAGTTAGTAATATAACGACCCTAGCACTCACACGTTAGGGGTCATCATACTGAAGATTTTAAGATGAACCTAACGCCAAACACACATCGGGTTCTTCTTGTTATTACAACTATAGTATATCCATATTTTAGGCTCTCGTCAAAGACGAGGCCTTTATAAATGTAGAGAGTATTAACTGCTTCTGACTTCGATGCAGTCATCATCAGTTGTTTTTGTTTTTCCAATAGTGGAGTCATGCTCATACATGCTTACACCTATTGAATCAAAGTTGTGAATCCATGCAGTAGAGCTGAGGAGGCATTACACCTAATACACTAATCCTACAAGGCCACCTATCTCACACCTTACAATGGAGTTATAGTTAATTTTGATACGATCCATTAATTTCATAGAAATACGGCGTAAAATCTACGATAGCAAATAGATTATCACTAGACACGTTACATTGGCAATTTTGTGCAATTGGAGCACCTTCTATTCATACCAATACCTACATGTGCTTCGGATAATGCTAGGGAGTCATTGATACCATCCCCAACCATCATCACTGTATAGCCTTCTTCTTTTGCTTTACGAACGTAATCAGCTTTATCTGTCGGCATTACTTCTGCATGCACTTCATCAATACCAATTTCAGCTGCTACACGCTCAGCGTTTTTACGGCTATCACCAGTCATCATAACGATTTTCTTCACACCTAACTCCATGAAGTTCACGGATAACATCTTTTGCCTCCTTTCACGTACTGGGTCTTTTTGATACAAATAACCGCAGATAAGACATTAGAAATCGCTAAGTATAAATGGGAAACAACCTTCTGGAAGGTTTTCAAATTTAGCTTCTTCCCCTGCTGGAATCGTTGTTTTTTCATCTTCAAAAATGAAGTGATGGCTACCGATACGCACTTTACGGTTACCCACTTTAGAAGCAATACCGTGAGCCACAACGTATTCTACTTTAGAATGCATTTCTTTATGTGGCAAGTGATGATCTCGCCGCATTCACAACAGCTTTTCGCCATGGAATGTGGGAAATGTTCTTCTAAAGCATGCTGCCAATGTCAACATTTCATCTGCATCATTACCATTGAAAAGGAATAATTTCTTGGAATACAGGTTCTGCTTTTTGTTAACGTACCTGTTTTATCGAAGACAATCATATCTGCTTCTGCAATACGCTCCAAGAATTCTACCACCTTTTACGGTGATACCACGGTTAGATGCTTCTTTGCATAGCGGATAATACCGCCAATGGAATGGACAATTTCAATGCGCAGGAGAAGTCTACCATAACGAAAGATAAGGCTTTCATTACATTGCGAGTCAAGGCAAAGGTAGCAAAAGCTCCTAAGAAACTCACTGGTACCAATTTATCTGCCATGCGATATGCTTTTTGTTCCATACCGGATTTCATTTGTTCGGATTCTTCAATTAAGTTTACGATTTGCTCAAAACGTGTGTTTACATAGTAGTACGTACTTCAAAAGGAACATTGGCCTTCTTCACAACAGTACCTGCATAGCAGAAGTACCTGCATCACGACGAACTGGTTCAGGCTCCCCAGTCATAGAGCTTTGTTGACAAGAACAACGCCGTCCACTAACTTGACCATCCAATGGTACTACTTCGCCTTGACGAACTACTACGATGTCGCCAACTTGTACGTCACCAATTGGTTTGCTCACTTCTACGCCATCCACAAGCACCCAAACTTTATCTACGTTTAAGGACATACTTTCTGCTAAGTTAAGAACAGATTTACGCACGTCCACTCTTCTAAGATTTCTCCGATACCCAATAAGTATGACAGCGCCCGCTGTGGAGTAATCTTTTTGTAATAATGTTGCACCGATAGCTACGCCGTCTCAACACTTCTACAGTCAGTTTGCGTTTCCACAATGTTTTGATAGCTGTACCAATGAACTTGATACCATCAAACCAAGACCATGCCGCTGCAATAGGTGCTGGCAAGACAAGTTTTTTACCGATATACAATAATGTTTTACGATCATTTCCTCTTTGTAACGTTTGTTCACAAGTCGAGGAGAAAGTTCATGGAGTGCTGGCGTTAGCTCAAATCTAACTCTTGCAAAGCAAACAATGCTGCGTACTGTACTTTCATCACCTGTATGTTGGATGATCACATCCCCAGAGCGCGTAAAGAAGTTTACTTTATTGATAGCATCAGATTTCATCAATGTATCTTCGATATATTGAGCTTGTGCATCATTAAACTTTACGACCTTCGATACGCACGTGAAGACGACGAGACAAACGTTGCAATACTCTTTAAATTGCATCATGTATTATTTACCTTCTTCTAATACTTCTTCATCGCGAGTTGCATTAATTTCTTGTGCTTCTGCCAAGATGCTACCTGTGGAAGCTTGTAATTTTTCAGTTGTTTTTAAGATGCTATCTTTAGCACGAATACCAGCTGCTACTACGTTAGCATATACTTTACGAGCATCTTTAGAAGTTAATACTTTTTAAACCTACTGTGCCTAAAGCTAAACCAGCTGCGAATACATTAGCGTCTCTTAAAGTTTCTTTTTACGTTGAACATTGTTAGTTCCTTTCTGTGATCTCCGTCACATTAATACATGAAAATATATTGTAATTAAAAATTATAAAGATAAGAGGGGCCCGTGTTATCGGAGTCCCTCTTACCAAACTTATGGTATCGAATTAGTTACTTTTCTACTTGATCTCGTGACCACCACAGCCCGCAACCTGATCTGATTCAGAGGAGGAACCACATCCACCACTCGCATCCTGCCGCACAACCGCCTGCGCTTGTTGCGCTTTTTATATACTCGGTATGCAACATAGAGAACAGCTAGTAAACCAATTGCGTATACACAACACTATCCATAGTATACACCATCTCCTTCTCATTTTCAAGTACTTTTTAAAAATTATTTTGCGAATGCAACAAACCGCATAATTAAGCCATATCTTGAAATAAAACCTTTTATCAACTCTCAATTATAGTTGTTTGTTCACTATCATTATTGATTAGCCCAATCCTAAGGCACGACCAATATGAACGGCTAAGTGTACCTACTCAAGCTAGGATACTAGTGAGCAAATACGGCACCGAACCATTTCCAGAGTCAGTTTCCGTTTTAATACAGCCATAGTTATAAACATGGTAAGCATAATAGCAACACCATCAAGCCCTAAAACCGATGGCCGGTGTGAAGTCTGGGTCAGTAGACAAGAACCTTCCAAGGGATTTCAGAATCCGCATCACTTGCTTCGATCGCGTAAATAGTCACCCAATGTACTTACCATTACTTCTTTTCGCTGCTACTGTGCACTACGGCAATGTTCACACGCCAGTTAAATCCAAGTGGTCCCATTATAGGTTGAATAAAACGTCCTAGGTCAGCTGCAGTAGGATTGTTCAATCTTTACCTTGTTGAAGATCTCAAATCTTTAATTTCGCCTTCTTCTGCTTTATGGTTTGTATATAGATTCCATGCTACAGGATATAAAGCATCTGCTTTTAACTCCTCAAAGTATGCTGGTTCTTCACTTCTTCTTTAGCTCTCAGTCGCTGCTGCACCATCTTGTGCAGGTTTTTCTGCTGTTGCTTCTTCCTCTTCTGCTGGAGGGTCATCTTTATGCTCTTCGTCTAAGGCAAGCATCTGTTCATAAATAGCAGACTTTATCTTTATCTTCGTCATTTGCTAATTGATGCTTCATCAAGAATAGAATCAGCTTTTTGCTCATGCACTTAGCTGTTACTTCTGCTTTTGCTGCATCATAGTCTTGAGAGTATTCTACATCTTGTGGGAAGATGTTAAGAACCAAATAAGGATGGATGCTGCCAAGATGAATGTACCTGCTTTTTTAAGGTACATTACGGAACGTTCCACATATGAATACCTACAGGAACGAAGTGTTGGTATATGGTATGGTGGCATATCACTACGAATGGTTCCGTCACCTTTTAAATACGTATGTACGAAGTACTTTTGCAGTCACAACCGCAACTATGATACCTAATACATAAATACCCAACAAGATTGTCGGTGCATCTTCTGGTGGGAAGAATGCTGCTGCTAATAATGTATATACTGGCAAACGAGCACTGCAACTCATGAATGGAGATACTAAGATCGTAATCATACGGTCTCTTGGATTGTCAAGAATACGAGCACCCATAATGGATGGCACGTTACAACCAAAGCCTAATAGCATAGGGATGAAAGATTTACCATGTAAACCTACACCACGCATCACACGGTCAATAACGAATGCTGCACGAGCCATATAACCAGTATCTTCTAAGAAGGAAATACATACGAACAACAGAACGATATGAGGGATAAAGCTGATAACAGCACCTACACCACCAATAATGCCATCATTAAGCAAGGATTTTAAATAAGCCGTCATCCATGTTAGCTCCGATAAAGTCGGTTAATAATTTGAAAGCACTTTCCAACCAACCTTTAGGATATTCTGCATGTTAATAACTAAGAGAAATATTACCCGCAGTAAACAAGAAAATTGGAATCCCTAACCAACGGTTCGTTAGATTTTTATCAATGTTATCAGATTTAGAATCTTTATGCTCTGGCAATCTACTTCTAACATAGCTGTTGAATACGTCTACCGCAAAAACGGTGACGATATTCCTGGAACACAATATCCATGTCAACAGATTTGTTCAATTCTGTACGCAATGCTTCTGCTTTGCTAACACGAGTACCAGATTTATCTAATTCTTGTACTTTTTCTAAGATATCTGTATCTTGTTCTAACAATTTAATAGCTACCCAGCGATGTGGATAACGACCAGTGTCAAGCTTTCGCTACTTCGGCTTCTAATTCCGCGATAGTTGGTTCCAATACGTCACCATAGTTAACGCGTACGTTAGGAATTTTGCGCTCTTTAGATACTTTCACAATACCACGTAGTGCATCTTCTGTACCTTTTATTGCTACGACCGATAGTTTCTACGACTGTGGAACCTGTTAATTTCTTTCTAATTTTTTTATTATTGAACTTTAAACCCATTTCTTTTGCCACGTCTACCATGTTCAAAAACAAGTAGCAATGGTTGTTCTAGTTCAATTAATTGTGCTGTTAAGTACAGGGTTACGTTCTAAGTTGGACGCATCCACTACATTAGCAATCAATTCTGGATTTTCATTAATGATAACGTTACGTGCCGCCAATTCATCGAGAGAACGTGCTGTTATGAGTACGTACCTGGTAAGTCGATGATTTCAATGTCATGACCATCAATTTTCGTTTCCCCAACTTTTTTCTCTACTGTAACACCTGCGTAGTTACCTACGTGTTGACGGGCCCCCGTCATATTGTTAAATATACTTGTCTTACCACAGTTCGGGTTACCCTGCCAAAGCAACCTGAATCTTGGTATGTGTTGTCTGCCATTTTTTAGCATCTCCTCTTATTGGACTTCAATATCAATCATTTGTGCTTCACTTACGCGAAGTGATAACTCAAAGTTTTTCACTTTGATTTCCACTGGATCTGCCAATGGCGCATACTTCATCACACGCACCGATGTACCGGGTACAACCCCCATATCTACTAAACGATGCTTGATGTTACCAAATCCATTGATAGCTACTACAGTACCAACTTCACCTGGTTTCATCTCCGATAGTTTCTTAACCATACTACACCTCCTACATATAAAACATAACAACCAAACCTATCATATATAGTTATATGAATAATATTTACATTATAGCACAATATATAAAAATATCAATAGGAATCTCATTTTATTTTTCATCTTTTTCGTAAAATTATAAATCTATTTTTATCAAGTGCCATACTTAATGAATGCATTATTCTATAGGTGTATACTCTGTATGTCTTTTAATTATTATCAATTTCATTATACAAACAACAATGAAATATGAGCTATATATTTCTCATTATCTATACCCTAAACCTTATATGTTGTAGCGTATTCTATGGCTTGCACCTCCTGTTAGGTCCCCCTTACAACTAGACCATCTAATACATATTAGCCCTATCCTGTGTGAAAGAACTTTCACAGACCCACCTATATAGAAATATGTTATAATAATATTATTAAGTCATTTAGAAACGGAGATACACTATGAAATCATTTCAATCCTTAGGCATTGTGCCTGAGCTAATACAAGACATAAAAAGGTAGGCGTGAAACAGCCCACACCAATCCAAGAAAAATCCATTCCTCTCATCTTCAAGGGGCAAGATGTCATTGTAAAAGCACAAACAGGAAACAGGAAAAACCCTAGCTTTCCTATTACCGTTATTACAACGTATCCATACAGATGTACAACAAGAGCAAGCACTCATCATCGCCCCCACTCGTGAGCTCATCCAACAAATTGCGGAGGAGGCTCGACACTTAGGTTCTATCCTTGGAGTAGATGTATTACCTCTTATCGGTGGTAGAACCATCGAAGGTCAGTTGCAAAAACTAGGCCGTCGTCCACATGTTATCATCGGCACTCCAGGTCGTTTATTAGATCACGTAAATCGCGGCACCTTACATTTAAACTCTATCCGCCGTGTTGTACTAGACGAAGCTGATCAAATGCTTCACATGGGTTTTTGCCAGATATTGAAAAAGTTGATCAGTGGTACTGATGGTAAACGTCAATTATTGATGTTCTCCGCTACCATTCCAGACAAAATCCGAAACTTAGCGAAAGCTTATATGCAAAAACCAACATCAGTCACAGTACAAGGAGAGAATATTACTCTTGATACGATTGAACAAAAAGTATACATGATGGAGGAACAAGACAAAGTAAACCGTCTTGTAGCTATGTTGGAAGCAGACAATCCATACCTTGCTATCGTATTCTGTAATACGAAAGAAGGTGCTATAAAAACTGGCTTATGATTTAGCTCGAAAAAGGTGTAACACTAGGTGAAATCCATGGCGATATGACACAAGGTCGTCGGACACAAGTATTAAAAGAGTTCGCAAAAGGCAATCCACCTATTTTAGTAGCTACCGATATTGCAGCCCGTGGCATCGATATCGAAGGCGTTAGTCATGTGTACAATTTTGATGTGCCTCATGATATGGACTATTATATCCATCGCATCGGCCGTACTGGTCGTGCAGGTTCCACAGGGGTAGCTGTTACCTTTGCTACACCAGCAGAAGAAATTTGGGTGCGTCGCATTGAACGCTCTATCCAAGCTACGTTAACGAAATATACAAAAGATGGCCAAGTAAAAACTAAAGGCTCTGGCTTAGCAATTCCTAAGAAGGAAAACTACCAGCAAGAAACCTAAAATTAAAAGTACTTACCAAGCTACAAAAGCAAAAGCTCATAAAGCTCGCGGACACAAAGGCGCCAACACTCGCGTACGACGCGCTAAATCTAGTGGCTCTAGTAGTAGCGGACGCAAAAGAAGATAGATTCATTGCTTACTAGCAGCAGACCCTATACAAACATACACACATACTAAAAAGGAATGTTGAACACATCGTATCAACATTCCTCTTTTTATTATCTGGATTATATAATTTGTTACTGACTATCCATCTAATACAACAAGTATAGATCATTTCCTATGCACATAGATGGCTGGTTTTCCTCCTACATCGGCGCAACTCGTACGACAAGAACTACCCTCGCTGCACTTCCAAATAGGTTCTGGTTTCTGTTCGTATTGGACTAAGTATCCTTTTTTGCATCGCGGACAAGTATACTCTTTGTGTGTGTCATCCAATATCGTTCCTGAAGTTTCAAAGTTTCCCCTGTTTCCTTCTGTATTGGAAACACTACGAGTCGAACCGCTCGCTGATTCTCCTTTACAGCAATTTGTTCCGTATGTTTACATTTGGGAAAATTAGAACATCCATAAAACTCTCCATACGGACCTTTACGTAGCAACATGTCACCAGTCTTACACTTCGGACAACTGCGGCCTGTACGTTGTGCCGTCGCCCCTATTCGGCGCTGTGTACCAGCTCTTTTATTTGCACTGTGCACCATATCTGTTTTCGGTGTATGCCCCACACGATCCTTTACAAAATCAATTAGTTCCACTATGAATTTAGATTGATCTTGCAAAAACACATCTAGTTTTTCTTTCCCCTCGCTCATCTGAGCTAATCGTTCTTCCCAAATCGCTGTGGAGTCTGGATACAACAAGGTGTCTGGCAAAGCATCGACCAATGTATAGGCTTCCTCTGTAGGTATCAAGGTTTTCTTTTTTCCCTCTTCCTTGAGGAACTTACGACTCACTAACTCTCCAATAATCGTAGCCCGTGTCGCTTCTGTACCAATACCAGATACATCCTTTAGTTGTTTTTAACTCTTCCTGTTTCACATATTTGTGAATCTCTTTCATTGCCTGGACTAATGTGGCCGACGTAAAGCGGCTAGGTGGCTTCGTTTTTACGTTGATCCACCTTACTATCCTGCGCTGTTACAGAGTTTCCTTTTTTTCACAGCTGGCAATGAAGCATCTTCTTTGATCATCTTCTGTTTCCTCAGAGGATTTCGTTTTTATACAACGCTTTCCAGCCTAAGTCTATCACTACACGTCCTGATGCAGTAAATAATTCCTCTTGATGTGTCACTTCAATACGTGTTTGTTCATATACATGTTCTGGATAAAACTGCGCTATATATGCTTGGGCAATTAAAAAGTAAATATTCTGTTCTTGTTTTGACAATGTATGATACGGGCATCGTACTGTTGTGGGAATGATGGCATGATGGGCGGTGACTTTTTATCATTCCAAGCACGGCTCTTAATACTTGGAGACCCGCCTTTCGCCCATTCCCCCTAACTCTTTGTGACCCATTGCAATTATATTTGATAGAATCGTCTGCCCATCTGAAAGCTGATTCACTGGGCAAGTATTCACAATCCGACCGAGGATAGGAAGTATATTTTCGTACAGCTTTTTGAGCAATATCTAGTACTTCTTGTGGCGTATAGTTAAATAATTTTTCCCGCCACAATTTGCAACGAAGATAAAGAATAGGGCAATCGCTGTCCTTCTTTTTCTTTTTCTTTTCTACAAGTGTGACTAAGCCTTGTGGCTCTCGCATCAATCGATCGCGCAAAGACGTAACGACAGCTTCCTCCAACATATGTCCATCTGGATCTAAGCCTATTTGTGTGTCTTTCGGTTTCCAAGTAGCCCAAAAATGCTCCTTTTTCATGAGCATATTGTATTTGTAATACATAATATTCTACAGGTACAAAGTTCTGTAACTCTCGTTCACGGCGCACCACCAAGGCTAATGTTGGCGTTTTCACTCGCCCTATAGGAAACGTAACTCGTCGACCCAAATGCTGTTGTTCTAGTGTATAGGCACGAGATAAGTTCATCCCCATCAACCAATCTGCTCTAGATCTAGCTAATGCGGAATCTCTAAGATGGCGAAACTTCTTATTATCTTCCAAATGGTCTAAGGCATACCGCATCGATTTTTCATCTAAGGCATTTAATAAAATTCGCTGCACTGGTTTTTTGTTACCCAAGTAATCCAGCATTTCATCAATCAGCAACTGCCCTTCCCTGTCTGGGTCACCTGCATTCACGATCGTTGTTGCCTTTTGCATAAGCTGGCTAATTACTTTAAATTGTTTCGCACTATCCTTTTTAACTTTCAATTTCCATGTATCTGGCAGTATTGGCAATGCTTTAAAATTCCAATATTTATATTTTTCGTCATATTCTGCTGGTTCTACCTGCTCTAACATATGTCCAAAGGCCCAGGTGTAATGACGTGTCTCACCCTTGTTCTATATATCCATCACGTCGCTTTGCACTCTGTGGGTTAGGCAAGACTAAGCTCAACTCTCGCCCCTACACTCGGTTTTTCTGCAATAAATAAACGCATATGCTCCCTCTTCCCTAACTACAATCTATTACTAAGAACCTTTTTACATTAGTTTTTATTATACTACATATTGTACCAAATAAGTAAAAATCTACTCTAATTATTCTCCCTTTATCTTGTATAATCCTTTAAAAATTTCCTACCAGTGCTACATATTACATATATCATTAAGAGTGTTATAGCGCAAAACATTCCTATAGATACGGTCCGTTTTCCAACTTTCACTATCCTCTCCTATACAGGAAGGGCTCAAATAGTATATAATTTTTAAGGATATGAGAAGTATATAACATGCACATGTATTAATAGAGGTGAATTATGACATTTTTAGAAGAAGTTACACGGCGTCGCACGTTCGCCATCATTTCTCACCCAGATGCGGGTAAAACAACATTGACGGAAAAACTGTTGCTATACGGTGTCGCCATCCACTTAGCAGGGTCTGTTAAATCTAGAAAAACACAAAAATATGCTGTATCTGACTGGATGGAAATCGAAAAGCAACGTGGTATCTCTGTCACTAGCTCTGTATTACAATTCGATTATGATGGTCATCGTGTCAACATTTTGGATACACCTGGTCACCAAGACTTCTCTGAAGATACATACCGCACCTTAATGGCAGCAGACAGTGCTGTCATGTTGATTGACATTGCAAAAGGTGTAGAGGCACAGACGAAAAAAATTATTTGCCGTTTGTAAAGAGCGTGGGATTCCTATCTTTTACCTTTGTCAACAAAATTGACCATTTCGGTCGCAATCCATTTGATTTGATGGAAGAAATTGAAAACTCCCTTGGCATCCGTGCTGTCCCTATGAACTGGCCTGTAGGCATCAACGGTGAATACCAAGGTGTATACGACCGGGAAACGAACACTGTAGAACTGTTCGAAAAAGATGAATCTCATGGCCACTGGCTTCTACAAAAAGGCGATGTGCATGATCCAGCATTCCGTGACTTATTAGGGGAAGAAGTGCATCAATCTCTAATCGATGATATTGAACTTCTCGATGTCGCTGGCGATGCATTCGATTTAGAAAAAGTAAAAGCTGGTGAGTTGACACCGATGTTCTTCGGTTCTGCTATGACAAATTTTTGGGGTAAAACCATTCCTTGAAAAGTTCTTAGAACTAGCTCCAATGCCTGCGCCTCGTACAGCTCGTGAAGAAACAGTAGAACCTACATCTGAAGACTTCTCTGCTTTCGTATTTAAAATCCAAGCTAACATGAATCCAAATCACCATGACCGCATTGTGTTTATGCGTATTTGTTCCGGTAAGTTTGAAAAAGGCATGAATGTATTTCACCAACAATCTGGTAAAACGTTACGTTTGTCTCAACCACAACAATCTTAGCTACTGAGCGTACGATTATCGATGAAGCCTTCCCTGGCGATATTATCGGCGTCTTCGATGCTGGTACAATGGGGTAGGTGATACTCTATGTGCAGCGAATCACAAAGGTAACTTTCAGTGATTTCCTGTCTTCCCACCTGAGTTCTTTGCCCGTGTTACACCAAAAGATTCTATGAAGCGTAAACAGTTCCTAAAAGGCATGACGCAATTAGCACAAGAAGGTGCAGTACAAATCTTTGAACCACTATACTCTATGGACTCCTTTGTAGTGGGTGCTGTTGGTATGCTTCAATTTGAAGTACTACAATATCGTCTCAAACACGAATATGGTGTCGATTTAGTCAATAATTCCCTACCATATGGTGTGGCTCGTTGGATCGATGGCGAGGTCGATGTAAACAGTCTCAAAGGTATGGATAATGCGATGATCGTAAAAGATAATCGTGGCCGCTTGGTTGTATTAATTTCTAACGAATGGCAAATGGGTTGGGTGGTAGAACGTAATCCAAATGTAACATTCTTTGCACACACCTAATATTGAAGCGTAATTACATACATAATAGAAACCCTAGACGATGGTATTCATCGTCTAGGGTTTTTAATATACCGATATCTACTGAGCATATCTCATGCTACATAACTATATACAAAAATGCTACTATCCTTCAACTTGCATGATAGATATCGCTAAAACAATGGTAACAAATCAGCCAATCCTTTCATGTTCCACTCTAACAACGTATCATGAATTTTTCCACAAGAATGCATTCTCCCATGGATAATGGAGGCGGATCCAGAAATTTTCGAATGGGGTATCATTGAAAAATACTGCTCTCGTGGCAATTTATAGAGATCTTGCCCTGGCTCTACATTTCCAGCCTGTACCGTAAAAGGCCATTCGGTATCCACTTTCTTGTGCCATTCTATCAATATCCTTATTCGCAAAGCCTCCTGGGTACGCTATATAGCGAACTTGATGACCAATACGATCCTCTAAAAATTGCTTTTGGAGCTTATTAGTTCATCTCTTGCATTATCTAATGACATGTCCTGCAAGTCTTTATGATTTACCGTATGGCTTTGAATATCAACGCCGTTAGCTTGCATTTCTTTCAGTTGAGATAGATTTAAAAATCTATTCTCCCCAATAGAACTAGTAATCATAAACAATGTAGCCTTAAAATTATACTCTTTTAATATAGGGAAATGCTTCTTTTGTAATTGTCTATATATCCATCATCAAAAGTAATCAATACAGGTTTATCTGGCAACTCTTTACCATTCGTTACATACTCATATAAATCATCTAGTGTAATCGTATGGTATCCTCATCATGAAGATATTGCATTTTGCTTTTTAAATTCTTCCGGAGAGACTACCAAAGAATGTCTGATACCCTGAATCAACCCGATGATAATTTAATACAGGTACTCCTGTTACCTTATAATCCAAAAGAACGTTGGTATTGTATACCTAAATACAATCCAATGCATATCATACTACCCTAATATAATTATTAGCGTTTTTCACAGTAACCTCGCATACTAGTACGTTTATAACTTTATATCCACATGGATCTTTCCAATACTCTTCAAAAAGTACACGTACTATAGTACCACAGTTCGTCTAATTTATCAGTGTTTTTCTATAAATTGTTCAAGATATCTTTATTACCATGACACAAATAGTATTCTGCATGCAAATTCTAATTCATCCTGTACGTCTATATCAAGCGGGGTACTACGATGTATACAGACAACATATGCAATTAATTTCTATTCCAATACAAATATAAAAATACCTTCAATTATATCTATTTTTGCATTTATTGTATTACATATTGTAATTTATCTATATCTGTGTATACATCATGCACTGTTAGCTTATAACTATAAACACCTTATTTTTCTACATTCTATAGAATTTATAATTAAATTGATTGCAATTTTTGTTGCTATGTTATTTTAATTCACATTATGTTATCACTACATTAATAGCTATAAGCCCGAAAAATAACATATGACGAGTGGCTCTTTTCATGCTATGATAGGACTATAAGTTTATTCTAATAAGATTCTTACACCAAAGGAGGTTTATACTATGAAAGGTCTAATAGACTTGAGTTTAGTCAATGGAATCTGGACATTGAAACTATCTATGATTCAAACGGTAGCTCTTAGCTATTGTCACATTGTATTTAGGTGAATTTATTAAAAAACATTCCACCTTCTTACAACGTGTCAGCATGCCTGCACCTGCTGTAGGTGGTTTACCATTTGCATTCTTATGTGCCTTTTTATCCTATTATAAAGTTGTTAATATTGTCTTCGATGGTGCCTTTGCAATCATTCTTGATGTTAGCTTTCTTTACTACTATCGGCCTTATGGCAAGTCTTAACGTCTTAAAAAAGGGTGGCGTTGCCATTATCTTCTTCTGGATTGTATGTACGATTTGGATTGTCTTCCAAAATGGTGCCGGTATCATGATTGCCAAAGCCATGGGGATTGAACCGATCTTCGGTATCATGGCAGGTTCTGTTTCCATGATGGGTGGACTTGGCACAGCAGGCGCCTTCGGTCCTCACTTTGAAGAACTCACTGGTGTCCCTGGTGTAGCTTCTGCTGCGATTGCTGCTGCCACATTTGGTATGGTGGCTGGTACATTGCTTGGTGCTCCTGTAGGCGACCGCATCATCAAAATGCACAATGTCCCTACCCTGTGGATCATCCTGAATTATTAGAAGCTGATGGTATCGATATTAACGAATCTGACTCTGAAAGTAAATTATTTGACTTACAATCCTTAATGCATGTCATCGCTTTCGTAGGCATCTCTAGGTCTTGGCACATTAGTGAGCGCGGCTCTCTTCTGTATTTGGCCCATTACCAGCCCTATATTGGTGCTATGATTGTTGGTGCTTGTATCTGTAACTATGCTGACTTTACTGGTCATATTACTATTAATAGTGCCGCTCTTGATGCTGTATCAAATGTATCGTTGAGTATCTTCGTTACTATGGCTATTAATAGTTTAAAAATTAGCACAATTAGTAGATCTCAGCTTTACCATTAATGGCTATCTTAGCTGCACAAATGGTATTGATCACTATCTTTTGCATATCTAATCTACTGGTTATTCAAACGCAACTATGATTCTGTAATGTTAGGTGCTGGTGCTATTGGTTTCGGTCTAGGTGCTACACCAAATGCCTTGGTAAACATGTTATCCTTAGCTTCTAAATACGGCCCATCTCCAAAAGCATGGTTAGTTGTATCCTTAGTAGAGTGCGTTCCTTATCGACTTTACTAACGCATTCTTAATTACATTTATGGCAAAATTGATTTAATCAACTCTGTGCTCGTAAACCTACTATAAATAAAAAAGGATTCTACAACATCTGTTGTGGAATCCTTTTTCATATGCATTTATTTATCTTCTTGGTCTAGTTCATACCACGCATTGCCAATAAGAGCAAATTCGTCTAATGTAAATGTCTCTCCACGACGTGACCCATCAATATTTGCTTTTGCCAAAATAGCTTCAATGGCTTCTTTACTTAGTCCAGTGGTCTTCATTGTATTGCTGAACGTCTTACGGCGTTGTGCAAAACCAGCTTTCACGCACTGGAAGAAGTAAGACTCACTATGGACTTTCACAGGTGGCTCGTTACGCAATGGACAGCAAATGACTGCACTTGTCACCTCAGGAGCTGGTAAAAATGCTTTCGGTTGCACATCCATGACAATATATGGATCTGTATAATATTGTACAGCCACAGATAAGGCCCCATACATTTTTGTACCTGGTTTGGCAATCATGCGCTCTGCTACTTCTTTTTGCACCATCACAACTAATCGTTCGATAGGCAATTTAGACTCTAGCAAGGACATAATGATTGGCGTTGTAATATAGTATGGTAAATTCGCTACTACTTTGAATGGCTTATGGTCCATCAATTCAGGAATATTAACTTTCAATACGTCCCCATGAATAATGCGCACATTATCGTATGCCTCTAGAGTTGTGTCTAACACCTCTAACAAGCGTCTATCTAGCTCTACAGAGGTAACATTAGCCCCACTTTGGGCTAAGCCTTGAGTCAATGTTCCAATCCTGGTCCCACCTCTAAGACAGCATCCCCTGCGTCAAGTTCTGCAGCCTGTACGATTTTTGTCGACCACTGTACGCTTAATCAAGAAATTCTGCCCTAATTTTTTACTCATTTGAATGCCAAATCGTTTGCATATATAATGCACAACCTCTGGACTTGCAATGACTGATTCTATCATGAATTCTCCTACTATTTGTTTGCGTCTTCTGAAAGAGCTGCAAAGAAGGCCTCTCTACTAATGCCATAATGATTTAAACGATATAAGAATTGCTTCCCATTGCCATACCCTATGCCAAGTTTAGCACCTATACGAGCCCTCATAGCAGCGCTATCTCGAGCCTCCACTTAAATCATATTGGACCAAATCTTGCATCGTAAATAACTCTGATGATTCCATAGATTCGATATGCAGTACCTCTAATGCCTTACGTATAGACTCAGGACTCGCTTGCTCAATACCAATATCATCATTAGCATACGCTTCCTCTCGTGGCACAAATGCATGCTGAGCCAATGGAAAGCGCTTCGTTAAAAATCGACGAATCCGCTCACCTGCATAGTCAGGATCTGTCAAAATAATAATCCTCGTTTTTCATACGCATCTTTAATGCGGCTTAACACAGGCTTACGTAAATTAAACCCTCCGTGGCAATACACTCCACCTCTAAAAGCTTGTTGCACCTCGTTGAATATCTGATTTACCTTCTACCACCAAGACCTGTTTTAACATAAGACCAAGCTCCTTCACACCTTCGTATTTTATTATTATACCATACATAGGATATAAACACCTACTACTAGAGGAACACAGTTATCGTAGCAATCTTTCTGGTTTTTACTATCCATATATAAAAGCCCGTAACATACTCCTGAACAAACCTACTGTAGGATCAGTTTGAGAAGGAGGTGTTACTGAGCTTTTACCACCTTTTTAATGCTATATAAACACCGATAGATTACATAGTGGAACAAGTAACGATCTAAAGAACATATACCTCAACGGTACGTCTTCCAAATTGCATAGCTTCTCCGTAATCTTCCATGACAACATCGATTCGCGACCCTACAATATCACCACCTGTATCGGCAGCTAAGGCCTCACCATAACCAGGAATGTATAACTTGTTCCCAATGGAATTACATTAGGATCTCACTGCAACTACGCCATATTTCGCCTGCATACCAGAGGCTGTAATGCCATCTCCCCCACCATCAGTCGGAAGATATGCAGTTGCTTCCATTGTTAGCACTTGCTTGATCTGTCCATGAGATTTAGCCATTTCCATACCACTCACACCTATACGTATAATTGTAGGTTTTCATAGGTGTAATAATAGTTCGTCCTATTTCATGTGACATGTACAGGTTTTTCCCTTTTTCATAGATGACTTCTTCATTCACCTCTTTTCTACCCCTTCTGAACCCGTTTGCACTAATTCCTGGGTTCCTTCTGGTAATGTATCCACTTGTTCATATTGTACTGCGACAGGTATTTTTGCTTGCCGTGTTTCTATTTGTTCATGTTCCCATCCCATTGAACTCCACATATATCCAGTAACTGTGAATACCACTAAAAAGCAAAGCACCTGCTATAAAACTAGTTTTCTTATTCTGTATCAAAGTTTGTATCATTGATTACCCCATGGGTGGCATTCTACCATAGGTGGATATTTTACGTCAAACCAACAGCCAAAAACAGCTCAACAAAGCCATTCTTTAATGTTCCTCTATTTTCACCTTTACATTTATATATTGATTTTGTCTTCTGTATGAGTACATCTTTATTTGAATTATGACTTTATAAATTATACCAAGTATTATCAATTTCACATATCTTACTAGTATATACACTTATAATAGTTCCTAGATTGATTTACTTTATACACAGCTCATTCCCCTGTGTATAACCATATCCACAGATATATTAAGTATATCAATCTTTCTGTCATGGATTACTCTATCACTCTCTATTTCTTTCATTTTTGATAATGCATAATTGATATGATAGCATTTTAGGGAATAGGTATTTCTTAAAAACTCATAGTATGTCTTTTCTGACTTTTATAAAATAGCCACAAAATACACGAATTGTGTTATTTGTGGCTATATCTCCATGGATTAGCACTATTTATAACTCTCTAAAATAGGCTCCCAAGTGTATTCACTTTTTCTGTAAACGTTTCCCTATCATTTTTACATTGTTTCATTAAAAGAATGTCTGTGCCGAGACTTTATGATCCTTTCTACTACCTTTCTATAGGAGAACCATCAGCACGCATACCATGAGCTTTTGATTGTCTTCTAAGTACAATTGAGAATGTGTCAACGTTTCTTGCAAACGCCTTATCCTCTACAGGAACCATCAGTTCTACATCGGTCTTAAGTTCCTAGGCATCCAATCAAACTAGAAATATAGTATGGACTATCACTATGATTTTTAAAGTATAAAATCCGATGATGTTCCAAGAATCGTCCTACAATAGATCTCACTGTACTATGATCGCTAATCCCTTCAATTCCAGGACGGAGTGTGCAGATACCACGTACTATAAGATCGATTTTAACTCCTTTACAAGAGGCTTCATAGAGTTTGGCAATGATATCTTTATCTAATAAAGAGTTCATCTTCGCTACAATATGCCCTCTTTACCCGCTGCTACTGCTTGAATCTCCCCATCTATCAGATTCATCAAAGCAGTGCGTAAGGTCAAAGTGCTACAATCAATCGTTGCCATTCTTGTGCTTCTGCATAGCCAGATATAGTATTAAAGAATGAGAGCTATCATCGGCATAGGAATCTCGACATGTCAATAATCCACAATCGGTATAGAATCGTGCCGTTTTTGCCATTGTAATTGCCGGTCGCAAAATGCATATATCTTCGAAGGACTTCCCCTTCTTTTCGAAACGACCATAGTAATCTTAGAATGCTTTTTAACCCACGCAATCCATAAATTACATGACAGCCAGCTTTTCTAAACTGTCGTGCCATGAGAATATTATTCTCTCATCAAAGCGTGCTTTTACTTCCATCAATACTGTCACTTGTTTACCTAATTCTGCGGCTTTTTACCAAGGAAGCCACAATAGGAGAATCACCACTGACACGATACAATGTTTGTTTAATTGCTAGGACATCCGGATCTATTGCTGCCCGAGCAATAAATTCTTCTACAATAGAAAAGAATCAAATGGATGGTGCAACAATCTATCTTTCTTTCGGATATAAGCAAAAATACTATGGGGATCTTTTTCCTTTACACAGTCTAACTCTTTTGGCTCAAATGGAGTATATCGTAAATGGTCATACCCTGCTATATTACAAAATTCATTAAACGATGACACATCTAATATACCTTCTGCAATATATACCGCTTCTGCCTGTAAGTCCTTGTGAAAACAAACTCCAATAATTCTGGACTGTAACTTTGACATACTTTCACACGGACCACTTCCCTCTTCGACGACGGCTGAAGTGATTTTTCAATTTCTCGTAATAAGTCTGTTGCTTCTTCTTCAATATCTAAATCTGCATCACGAGTCACTCGGAATGTGGTAAATGAGTCAATATGATGACCTACAAAGAAATCTTCGCAATAATAATTGATGACATCTTCGAGCATTACAAAATGCCGGTGTACATCATTAGGAACTTCAATGATCCGATTTAGCACAGATGGAATCGGCAAGATTGCCATCTTTTTCTTGTTTCACATCATGGGTAGGATGAATTTTACCACGGAATTCAGTGTTTTATTCACTCAAAAATGGAAATGGATGGCTCGCATCTACCGCTCAAAGGGGTTACGACAGGAAATATGTGACTACGAAAATATTGATATAACTCAGCGCAATTCACTTTCTTTCAAGTCTTTCACTTTGACAAAGTGTAAGCCTTCTTTTTGTAATCGTTTCAAAATGTCATGAAAATACGTATACTGCAATGATACTAATTTTTCGTAGCATCACTAATCGCCTTTAATTGCGCTTTTGCATCCATATGCGCCGCATCATATTTAACGACGCCACTCTGCTCTTTGATGGCGCAATCCAGATACGCAATCATAAAAATTCATCTAAATTAGAGCTTCCTATCGTTAAGAATCGTAGCTTTTCCAACAATGGATTGCTTCTATCGATTGCCTCTTGTAATACACGTTGGTTGAACTTAAGCCATGATAGTTCACGATTAAAATAATACTTCGGATTATGAAAGTCTTTCATAGTGTCACTCCTAACCCAATTTCCAATGTACCACTAATTCTCTTCTAAACTCTTTCTTGCATTGTTTCTTTTAACTTTTTCAATGGCTAAGTCCATCATGGAAACATGGCTTTAGCGCTTGTACTTCTACATATATACGATACGCTTCTCTCCAATATGACTTTGTATGGAGCGAATCGTCCGTTCATGACTTTCATCAAACGCTTCCGCTAAGGCTAAGGGAAAGGACAATTTATTGATGATATCTCTGTCTCCTTCTTTCAATATGGAAAGGTATGGTGACTGTTTTAAAAATTTGCTATTAACACCATGAGAAAAGGCTGCCACAAACGCACTGATTAACTGTTCTCGATGCGATAGCCCATAAATATTACTATTAATAATCATATACGCACTATGCCTTGCATGACTATAATAATTGATTTGTTTTACCCAAATCATGTAATAAAGTAGCTACTTTCAGTACTATTTTTGCGCGATCACCTTTTTGGCATGATTGATTTTCACTGTTTACGAAGTTTATCTGCTAGTCCAGAAATGTACTGTGCATGTTCCACGTCATGAGGGGTAAATGCACGTAACATATTTAATGTGGAATGGGTAACTATATCATCTATCATACCTTGATTTTTCAAATAATGCTGACCATAGTACTGAAAGAATAACCCTTCTCGTAATCCACAGCCACTCACAATCATTGCAGAGGCTTTCGTAAATTCCATTAGTTCTACAATAATCGCCATCCCTGCCACAATGATATCTGCTCGTTCTGGAGGATAGACCAGAAATCTTTTTCCGCTCACCTCGAGGCGTCTCTTTAATCTTAGTGAACAACTCTTCAATGGAAGCTTTCTTGACTTTGTAATTGTGCAATCGAGGGATTGGATAATTTTTTTCTCGTTGGTCCATTTTAGCAATATTACGAGCTGTCCCGCCAATACCTATAAGAGGTAACTTTGCATTTCTGAGCCAGCTTTCACCGTGTAATACATGTTGTATATGAGATATCATGGAATGATACTCTTCAGGTGTAAATTCCTGACCGATTGGAATTGCCCCTGTCATCACCAAGGCCCCCATGGGTAAGCTTAACAGATTTTAATTCTCGGTTTTGAATTAAGCTAATTTCTATACTGGCCCCCAAGGTCAAAGACAATAAAGTCATCTAACCCTATGGTATTCACAACCCTAAATAGCCTAAATAAGCCTCTTCTTCCCACTAATGGATCGCAAAGAAATGCCTGTTTCTGCATAGACACGACGAATAAATTCATCTCCATTGTTAGCTAATCGTACAGCTGCTGTAGCAATGCCATAGACTTCTGTCACTTCCATAGCCTTTGCCATATGAGCCAAGGCCTTCATCGTTTTAATAGCCCTATCCATGGCCGGCTTTGTCAGCATTTGCTGGGTCCACATCCCTCGCTGAGTCGAATGGATTCCTTTTGTTGATATACCAAACGATAACTTCCAGATTCTGTAATTTCTGAAATAACAAACCGTACTGAGTTTGATCCTAAATCTATTAATGCTACTCGTTTCATAGGTCTCCTGTGTGCACAGAAAGGCACTTTCCGTATATGCTACTGTGAAAGTGCCTTTCTAATTCTATATTACTCAATACCAAAACAGCGCTTACCATTTTCTAGGGCAATCGCAGCTAGTTCTTCCACATCCATACCACGCAATTGAGCAATTTCTTGGGCTACAAATTGTGTTTTGATGGATCATTACGACGACCTCTGAATGGAGGTGGCGTCAAATAGGGCGAATCTGTTTCGATGAGCAGACGGTCCAATGGAATGTGCTTCGCTACTTCTTTTAGATTCGTAGATTTAGGGAATACTACAGGTCCTGCAAAGGAAATATAATAGCCCATTTTAATAAATTCTTTTGCCATTTCTAAACTGGTTGAGAAACAATGGAAAACACCATAATTACCTTTACCATGTTCCAACAGCATATCTCGAATGGCACCATGTGCATCACGATCATGAATAACAATCGGTAAATCCACTTCTGCAGATAGCTAATTGGCGTTTGAAAGACTCTGGCCTGCACATCTCTATCGGAAAAATCATAGTAATAATCTAAACCGATTTCACCAATGGCTTTTACTTTAGGATGGGATGCCATTTGTTTGAACCATTCATAGTCTTCTTCGGTGGCATCTTTAGATTCATGTGGGTGCACACCTACCGCTGCATAGACACGGTCATACTGTTCAGCCAAGGCAATGGCAGACTCCGCCGTTTTACGGTCTACTGCTGGACACATAATGTACCTACCCCTTGGTCAAAACAGTCTTGTATCATTTGTTCCCGATCATTATCAAATCGTTCATCATTGATATGCGCATGTGTATCAAACAATCGCATTATCTCACCACACTTCCTGGAGTTAAGGATTCAATATTTGTTACTTCTAATTGATCATCTTCATTAGAAGCCGACAAAATCATACCTTCTGACATATGGCCCATGATCGGCGCTAAGTTCGCCAACAAATCACTTTTACTTTTGCCAATTAAGTCTTCTGGTTTGTAGAATTGAGACACCACTCACTACGGTACGTGTTTCAATGCCTCAAATCTAAAGTAAACAACAATAATTTTTAGATTTTCACAGCTTCACAAGTCAATACTTTCGCTACCCGTAAATCTAATTTTTGCAAAATCATCGTATTCAATAGCCTCTTTAATCGGTGGAATATTGCTAGTATCTACCGCTTCCTCAGTGGATTCTTCTGCAGTTTCTGGCGCCACTTCTAACATTTCAGGAATTTCAAAACGTGGGTAGATTGATCTCCTTTTACTACTTTTGTACCTGTAGGAAGTGCAGCAAATGTGCGCACATCATCTAGCATAGCTTGTGCAAACCCTTGAAAACCAAGTTGTTCCTCAAATTTTAGGAGCCCTGTTGGAATCACTGGATCCACTAGTATTGCAATGATACGTAAAGATTCTGCCAAATGATACATAACAGCTTCTAAGCGCTCTGCATCGCCTTCATTAGCACCTTTCGCCAGTACCCAAGGCATTGTTTCATCAATATATTTATTAGTACGACCGATAAAAGCCCACACAGCTTTGAAAGCTTTGTTATACTGTACATATCTTCCATCAATTGTTCAGTGCTTCACAGTTTGCTCAGCTAACGCCACTAGGTCTTTATCTACATCTTCTGTTGGCGCATGTTTTATAATGATACCACCGTGATATTTTTCAATCATCGCTACAGTACGATTCAACAAGTTGCCCAGGTCATTGGATGAGTCTGCATTGATTTTTGTAATCGAAATTAGGTGCTAAAATTACCATCATTACCCTAAATGCACTTCGTTCACTAAGAAATAGCGCAATGCATCAGAACCGTACGTTTCAATCAATGGAATCGGGTCGATCACATTGCCCAAGGATTTACTCATTTTGTACCATCTACTACAAGCCAGCCATGACCATATACTTTTTTCGGCAATGGTAAACCAAGGCTCATGAGCATGATAGGCCAAATAATGGTATGGAAACGAACAATTTCTTTCCCTACTAAGTGCAAGTCTGCAGGCCAGTACGTTTCAAATAAATCACTGTTTTCATCTAATGGGTTTAAAGCAGAAATATAGTTAATCAACGCATCAAACCATACATACATAACATGTTTTTCATCGAATGGCACTGGAATACCCCAGTTAAAGCTAGTACGAGACACTGCCAAATCTTCTAAGCCTTGTTTTACAAATTGAATCATCTCATTACGACGAGATTCTGGTTGAATAAAATCAGGATTCTCTTCTATAAATTTGAACCATTGGTCAGCGTATTTATTCATGCGGAAGAAATAACTCTCTTCTTGTACCACTTCTAAGGGACGACCGCAATCAGGACATGTTTTTCTGGACCCTAATTTTAGATTCCGGCCAGAATGTTTCGCATGGTACACAATACAATCCTTCGTAAGAAGATTTGTAAATATCTCCATTATCAAATGCTTTTTGGAATAAATGTTGGCAATATTTAATATGTCTTTCATCGGTAGTTCTAATGAAATCATCATGAGAGATATTCAATTTTTTTCCCACAAAATGTTTAAATCCATCTACGATTTGTGTCGTATATTCTAAAGCGAGTAATGCCCATCGATTCTGCCATACGTTGGATTTTTTGGCCATGTTCATCAGAGCCTGTTAAGAATCTCACATCATAGCCAGCTCTACGTTTGAAACGAGCGATTGTATCAGCAATGGACGTACAGTATGTATGCCTCAATATGTAATTTCGCACTTGGATAATAAATTGGTGTCGTAATATAATACGGTTTCTTAGTCATCTGTTCTCTCCTTACTATACACTTCAATTTCATTATATACATCGCGCCGTGAAAGGCCACGTTCCTTTGCAATTTGACGGGCTGCCTCTTTTTAGGCACTCCTCCTTGATTAAAGCTCAAGGCTGCTTCCAACGGTGAAAGTACAACTCTTCTACCATTGATTCTTCTGTCATCGTTTCACTACCACCCACCAAGAGAACAAATTCTTTTCTACGATTTGACTGAAATCATTTCGTAACGCTAGCAAGGTGGTTCGTGTGAAAGTTTCAAATTTTTTCGTCAGTTCACGACCTACTGTAATAGGACGATTCCCTAACCCTTCATATAAACTTTGGATCGTTTCTTCTATACGGTGAGGAGCTTCATAGAAAATGAGAGTCCCTTCATAGGTAACAAGCCGTGATAACACTTCTTTTATATTCTGCTTTCGTTTTGGTAAAACCAACGAAGTGAAATTCCTTGTGTTTTGCCCTGATGCGATAAGCGCCGTTAAACCTGCATTCGCCCCTGGTAAAGGAACAATAGGTATACCCACATCGATGGCTTCTTTCACCAAATCTTCGCCAGGATCAGAAATAGCAGGCATCCCTGCATCACTCACAAGCCCTACCGATTGCTCCTTCTAATGAGGCGTCCAATCAGTTCTGCCCCTTTGTCCGCCTTTATTATGTTCGTGATAGGGAAATCATAGGCTTAGCAATATTAAAATGTTGTAATATACTCCCGTATGACGCGTATCTTCCGCTGCTACCACATCCACCTCTTGCAATGTGCGCACAGCCCGATAGGTCATATCCTCTAAGTTCCCAATAGGTGTGGGAATTAAAAATAATGTCCCTGTATGACTACTCATAATATGCTTGTACCCTCATCTGTATAGGAACCATCTAATCCCATAGATATATAAAGGTGCTTCAACAATCATACCTTGTTTACCACCATATTTTAATTCTAGTAATACTAGCTTACTCACTTTATCTTGATTACCATGAATAAAGCGCATTCGTTTTATCCTAAATTGAGTCTGCTCTATGGCACTCAGCAAGGATTCTAATCGTGTGGTTGTATAAATCATCCACAGTGTGCCACCAAATTTTAAATATCGTTGGGCTTGTAGCAATCTATCTTTTTATAGAGTATTGTTGCTCATGTAGCTAATGCTAGACCTTCTTCTGTGATAGAAGTCCACTATTGGGTCTCAAAATAGGGAGGATTCATATAGATACCATCAAACTGACCATAGTAAGCTTTTTACCTGCATCACTCATATAATCTAGCTCCACCATAGATACAGCCTCTGCAATATCATTATGAACAACACTTTTCTGAGCTAATTCAATCACATGGGAGTTGACAATCTACACTCACCACATGACGGGCCCCACGATGATACAGTACATGAGGAATCACCGTACCTGTACCTAACTCCTAAATAGTATTTCCTTGGTCTCGCTCTCACCAAATGAGCCAATAAGATAGGCATCAACAGAAAACTAAACCTCGTTCATCTTGAAAGAGCTGAAACCCACTTAATAACAACTCTGTGATTGTAATATTACTCTTCATCCGGTAATGCCACTTCTGGACCAGTGTAAATCGATGGCACTGTCCTGCTTTCTAATTGCACCTTTACGGTCTTTTCATGGTATTAATCTTCAAGACCTATACTCTAATCCTTCATCGGTAACTACTCTTTATCAATACCTGGTGGCTCTGCCACAATAGTTGGTTTTGTTTTTGTGAATATAGGTCTCCTCCTTTGTGGTAGGAGTCATTTTCATAAGCCAGCACATTACGGCCACAATGCCGGAAATTTTGTTGATTCAAACCTAAGTTTTGATCTTCGCCATCTGAATAGACACAGAAGCTAAAGCTCCTAAGAACGTCGCAGCAGCATAGAGACGTCCACAGGCACCGATACCATTTAAGACCTTCGCTTCATCACGGACCCCTACTTGACGTAATTCAATACGCGTGCGGAATACATTGACTAAATCCTTTACCAATTCACGGAAATCATACGCGCCTCAGCAGTAAAGACAATCTTATTTAAATCAAAAGTGTACCCACATTGATCAGTTTCATCGGCAGTCCACGATAGGGCAATTTTTCTAGTCCGATCCTCAAAGGCTTTTTCTTCTCGTTCTCTATCTACTTGCTTATAATCTTCGGCGTTGCTTTACGCGTCACCTCTTTAATGGTTGACCACGCTATCTTCGATACTTTACGAGGTCCAACTACGACTTCCCAAATTCCAACCCACGAGAGGTTTCCTACTATCACACCATCTCCCGTCGTTAGGTTACAAACCCTCGGCCAAGCAGTAGTAGATTTTCCAGCTAAAGCGTACTCTCTACTATTGTAACCACTATATATCCTCCTTCACAGCCTCAGCACGTGCAATATAACTCCATCTACACAAGGCCTGTGCGCAATTAAGACGCAATGCCTCGTTCTGCTTCTAATGTAACAGGAATCACCCGTTGTAATGCTTTTTGATGACCATCGCTCTAGAATAGTTTGCATAGAAAATCGATAATCACTCAAAAATCATCTTTTTCAAGAGATACACCATACCGCAATGCCAACATATCTCTTTAGCTAATATACGTAACCAACGCAATATATCTATGACTACATCTTTTGAGAGTCCCTCTAAGGATAGGCTGATCGCTGCATGACTTCTTTTCTACTAACTGTTCTAGTATATTCATAGCCTTTTCTAAACTTTCAATCGTCCCCGTCTCAGCCCACGTCGCTGCAGGCGGTAGGATTTCCGGAGCCAATCAGTACGGCTCATGGATATCACCCGCGTATCCTTTCCGCAGTGAGTACTTTCACCAATTCTGGTTCTGGCACAGGTTGCATACTCATAGCATACACCGAATCACAATCGTCGGCAGTACTGTATCTATATTAGTTGTAACAATGATAAAAGACATATTGGCGGTTCTTCAATCGTTTTCAACATAGCATTAGCAAGCACCGTGCATTCGCTGTCTGAAAGCCTTTCACAATCACCACCCGTGGCGTATCACTCAGATACATTAATATATGTGTCTGGGGTATGGTATACCATTGTTCTGACACTGAGTTGAGTTTTCATAGACTCAACCAAAAAGCACGCCCTGATCGATACAGACAGGCAAGCCTTTATCCTTGACTGTATTTTCACTTTCCCCAGACTCAATACGTCGTTCGTTTCATGTGTGAGAGATACGTCCGCCCCTCATCTAGGCGATCTGACGACCACTAGTGAGATCCAATGGCACTGCCATAGATACAGATTCCCAATCCCTCGAGTCTCCATATAGTAAACTATGTGGCAAAAGCAGAGTCTCGAATTAATGTAGAGATTTGTTCTTTTCACTTGATGCTGACCAAGCACTGCATCAAAAAGACATACTTTCCTCCTTACCTCATTAGACTACCCTTTTATTATACGATACATTACCAAGTATTTACAACAATGTATCAAAATCCGCCAAAATATCATGTTGGCCATAATTTTATACTCCTTTGATTTTTATTTCTTAACCACCAATATATGACAATTCCTTTTGCTGTTTTTCTGCCGTCACAGATCCAACAACGATTGTTTTCTTTGTTTATTTTTATATCACAAAAAGCTCACCACCATATTAGCGATAGGGCTCTATAATATATATTGTATCTGATTCATGAATATTGTATAATAACATTAATAGCTATTAACAAAATAGAGAATTAGTGTCTATTAAGTCATGAATTTGTATCAGTTTCTCGCAAAAACTGGCAACAAATTCAATGAGTTTCCAAAACTTTAGAAAATACGTCAAGGGTTCACCTCCTTTCAAAAAGAGGACATCTAGTGCTGATAACACTTCGGATGTCCTCTTTTTGCTATTTGATTGTTAGGATTATACTTTTGATTTCTTTTTCAATATTGGCAACGATTGCTCCTGCACTCTGTTGGATCACATTGATGTATACATCGGTTCCGGCAACTTCACCCACCATGATTTAGTGGTTTTGATTTCATCCTCTAATGGCTGTGTTACTCGCTCCAATTCATTAGCCACCCATTCCTCGATGGCCACTGTGTCCATGCCTTTCAACACCAAATCCGCATGTGCTTTTGCTAACTCTACACCTTTATCAAAGATTGTTTTATCGATTCTCATATGTATACCTCCTATTGGTCATCCCAATCAGTCTGTAATCTCGCACATCAACATGCACGAACCCTTGATTATAATATCGACCTACACCCATTGCACCGCATTCAGTGGCAATGTCTGCCAATTCATCTACACCCATTCCATCAACATAAATATCGCTAGCAGTACCCAATGTGTGTTGAGAGTTTGGTACTCCGCCCACATCTGCATTATGTGCTTCACAACGATAGCCACTTGTATGTGTACTGGCTACTTCCACTGTTTCTCGGATATTGTCCAATAGATCCACCAATCGCTTATCAATAACATGGTCCTAATACGTTACGACCATTCCACCATATTATGCCTGTCACAATCACAAGCGAATCTCGTAATCATCAAAATACTTTGCTCTACTTTCATTTGTATAACCTCCTTTTTGCTACTGCACCACCGATATAGCCAATTAACCCACTCTCGCAATGTTGGTGGCCAATTCGTTCATGTGAAATAAATAGCCATAAATAATGCAACAGTTAACCCTGTTGCCACCATCATCTATATCGGTTCCCACTCACTGATATTTGCCCCTCCCTTAATTCATCTATGCGGTAATGTGCAGATTTTACTGATGCCTTAATGCTTTCCAATTCTTTTGGACAAATCAAGCAATCGTTCTTGCTGTCTCTTTTTCAACGTTTCTTTTCAATTCTCCGATTGATCTCAGTCAGATGTTGCATAGCTAACGTGTTCATTCTTAACGGTATGCTCTGCGTTATTAGTCTGCACCTCTAACCGTGTTTGTAATTCATCCTGCTTAGCAAAACCGTTGCGGAGTTTCTGCATTTCCTTTTCACGTTCGGTACTAACATCGAATCTAAGCAACCACTACGACCATCTTTACATGGCAAATATGCCACTAACCAACGTGACAATATCTAATATGCCATAATTCATGCTATTCTTTCGTTTTATTACCCTAAATTATGGGTAACCTCCAAAATCCTAATATATCAAAACATGTATCTACGATTGTTGCCTTTGTACTCCCATCCTTTAACAGCATGACGCTGTTAGCTCTGCGTAAATGCTGTTGTTGTTGGTAATCACCCAGCTGTTTCTACTAATTTAGAGATACGGGAGCATCGTTCGGCAATGTGCAGATGCTCCATTCCTTCCACTATCACGTGTCATACGTATATCCGCAAGGTGTGAAGTTTGCCTGCTACCCCTGTACTCGGATTCCACCTGTAAATAGCCACGACCATCGCCATTTTGCACCAGCAACAGCTACTCAAATAACATTAAATGTACAACTTCACCGCCTATATTTACGGGCGGTGTTTGTCCTTCGATGAGCATTATCTCGGTATTTTGAATTACCTTTGTGTTTAACTGTTCGATATATCACTTTTATTAGCTTTTTCGTTGCGTAAGCCTTCGACATCTGCACCGATTGTTGCTAGCTGCGTTTTATCGTCTTCAACACATAGCCACCACCTAGCCATTCACCGCTGTATTGTACGCCGATGGGTTGATACCAAGTCTCGTATCCGTCAACAATGAATTCAATACATTGGATTGTTGGTCTGCTGCTCAATGCTTTGTTGTTCATCAACACGCAATCGTTTTGTTGATACTGAAATCAGCCATAGCACCAGCCCACCTCTTTGTCTGTTTCGATGTGGTCCGAAAGTCTCCTCCTTAACGTGTCCGAACGGGGCAGGGAGCACCGCCCACTACTTTGGCGGTTTCCTCAGTTGCCTTTAGATGTAATCGCACTGATTCATCAACGTGCCACTCGCAGCCGTTTCTGTTTCTAAAGCCAATACACGGCTCTCTTTAACGCGCCTAATATCCTTGCTAAGCCAATCTCTTTTACAAACCTAATGTGATACGTTCCTACACCAACTTCTTCATGCCACTCACTCGTCCCAAAATGTATAACGTCGATAGGTTCTCTATCTTCGGAGATGTGGATAACTGCCAGATCCATTTTCTCATTCTCCTTAGTTTAATCGGGTCACACCCCCATTATCACGTGGAAATACTGTCAACGACCCTATAAGCTTGTTATCGCGTGTCGTTACCTTGTTCATCGAATGCCACACTCTCACATAGGCACGACCAAGGCGATGCCATTGGTTTCGACCATCGACCTCTGGTAGCGATGTCGCACAACACGGGTCACCATGTGGATGGTATTCTACCTACCGCCTTCATTTGCTCAGAAGCGGTCAACGTCAATACTGCTGTATTTCCCGTAGCCGAAATCATGCTAGCCTTTAGCTGCTGGTGTTCTGCTATCATCAACATGTCGCTTAAATACTGCTGTGAATGTGCCACCATCCAATTTGACTGTACTTATATCGTCATTCAAAGTTAACTCAACCACGTTATCAATGCCTGTATAGAGTTCAATATTTGCTCGTACTAATCCGCCGTACATCCATTACCTCTTTCTTTACACGATAAGGTCGACCACTTGAGCCGACCTCTATCATCAATCCTATTATTGCTCTTCTTCTACTCGCTTTTAGCAATCCATTCTGCTACTGCCTCAGTGAGGCTACTGGAATTACTTTTGACCCTCTTTGCAGTCTTTCTTTTGTTAATGTATATTTTCCTGCGGATACCATAACCATAAATTGGAATCATAAATTCTTGACTTTCATTGTCCATTTTCCTTTCACATAATCATAAACTGCTTTTACATTACTCATGATTCGCCCTCGCTCTTCCCTCACTTGGAGGAATAACGTTAGCTAATAATTCATATAATCCCGCCACACTGTCCGATAATTTCCTCTATTGATGGTGTTAACTTTTGGATTATCTTCCCGTTGGCTCTTCATTAGTAGCTCTTCCTTTGGTTCTTCTTTGGTGGCTCTTCTTAGTTATCACCCTCAATCAACCGTATCTCCCATGGATTATATACTTCTTGCTTTCAACGGATGTATAACCCTCGATTGGTTCTATGGGTGTTTGAGATGGATAACACAAGAGCCTGTGCTATCCGAATATATAATGCATTATCTTGTATCTCCTTGTTATTTCTTGGTGGCTATACCATAAGACGTGGGCGTAGCTCTTTTCACACATGCTACACCATTACTAGCTCGTCTATATCTTGCAACGCTTTGTAATCTTTGAAATTCCTGCAATTGTAAAATACCGTTCCTTATTTAAATCATCTTTCTGTTGAAAATAAAGATTCATTATCGACTCATTGTATCTGGAGTCCATCTGAATTTACAATGTTTGTAACTCAGAAATATACCTAATCCTCAAAATTTTTCCATGTATCATCGTACTCATAAACCTCTTTTCGCTTTTCCCATTTTGATTTCTTTAAAATTGTCAGCCCTATCACTATATAATCACCTCGTTAATTGAAAACCTACAGGAACTGGTGCTGGCTCTCCATCTGCAACACATAATGTTCTCACTTTTCATCGCCGTAATCTCAAATCCCGACTTCCTAAACGATTGAGCGTCTATTGTTTGCTCGCTACTACACCCTCGGAAGATACACTGAATGTGCCCACTGGCATTCTTTTTTAATGTCGTACCAATGATTGTGCTTACCTGTAATTTAGTGCCACCTGTCAACGTGCCCTACGTTGGCGGTGATAAAACCTCAACGAATCTACTTTTGATTTTGTCAGCAGTAACAGCACTGCTGTAACATCTTGCTCGTACTGATGTTATCATCGAACTTCGCTTTCCCTGTTACGTGCAGCACTTACCATCAATCCGTGTACTATCGGGGATAAATTAATGCGTGAAATAATCTCTTGACCATTCAACGACTTCAAGCTCACGTTACCTTTGAATCGATACTGTTCTCGACTTGTGTTGTTGTGAATTGACGTTGTTATTCTATCATCTCGCACTGTCTGATTGATTAAATTATCCAGGAGATAATACGGTTTCTCATTCCAGTTACTTGGTTAGTTACTGTTTGCACTACCGGTATCGATAAGCAGGCTACAGTCTTGTCTAACTCTTTTTGTTCTTGCGTCAATATTGGCGATTCGTCATTCCTGTGCTTTTCATCAATTCAGGTAGTATTTCCGCCTGACTTCATTCCAATTGCTCACTACAAATCCCACCCTCGCCGAATATGTCTACATAGCGACTTTTGCCTTATGAACACCTGCCTCTATTGGTATGAAAATAGTGTTTTGATGTAGATTGGTATCGTTGTTCATTCACGTAAATATTGGCATGATGACTTACTGCTCGAATAGGAGAATATGTAACGACTAACCCATTCATGGTAGTTTTTAACGGTTACATCTGTAGGTGTTATTGGTTTAGGGTACATTGTATTCAACATGGCGGGTGCGAGTGTCCTTTGACTGGATTATGTGCGTACAGATACACCGTGCCTTGCCTGTTTTGACAAACCAGGCGGTGAGTGTTGTACTCTTCATAAAGCAATCATCATCATTACCTGTTGCGGTGTTCTAATCGGACTTCGTAAAATTCCATCAGCATTGGTTACCCTCTCGCCACTATAAATGGCTTGTTCTGCAAATCGAATCGTAGACCCATCAGGCGTATTCGGTTTTGTCGCTTTTCAATGCAATCTGTAAAAGATTTTAACGATACCCTCGGAATAGTTCCCATTGATGTCTTTGACTTGCAGTTTCTCACATCATACGTTTTGCCTACTTGCATTAGCTTATCACGATTTGACCGTTGCCATCTCCGCCGATGAATCCATTCGCTTGTACCTTGTTCACGATACCCATGCCACCACCGTGGATAGTGTTTTATAAGGTTAGGGCGGTGTAAACTTAGCCACCAAATCAGCTAAGCAATCGCCTTGCCACCTAATTAGCGGTACTCTTTGGATAATGTAAACTCGCTTACCTCTGGATCAAATACCTTGGATGGTGTATTCGTATTTACGTAACTCTGAAATATCCTCTTGTTGGCCACCCTAGAGTTGATTGAGCGATGTAAACTTTCCATAAATCTTCTTGCCTCACATCTTGCTTGCGTGCACGCGGAATACGCATAAAAGCCTCATCAAGACGCTCGAGCTTATCCCTGCACTCATGATCTACCTATGGGGTGTATTGAACCGACCTCTAACAACATTATTCAGTGTCACGGTGCCATCTGATTGAGGTGTAGCCGTGTTTTCATGATAGACATTTCGCCATTGATATAACAAACGGTATTCCCTCGTTTCTGCGTCATGAGCGCCACTCTCACAAACCATGACCATGCGGACAATGCACGAGTACCCTCCAGCAGATAGCGGACTTACTAACTTACCTCATCCGTGCTGTGGTGTTAATCATTCCCATAGATTGAAGTTCGCTGTCGGATCATCATCATCCAACTGCACGCCCTCCCCATTCTACTGGTGTAGATGTCTCGACCCAACCCTAACTCTTTCCCCCATCACTCAGCAGGTGGTTGAATGAAGTACGCATCCATCATTGACTGAGCAGGCTGTGATTCTACAAATGGTCGCGCTCATGCACATCATATCCCTCTTTTGTAGGTGCATACACTCCTGCAAAGGCTATCAATCGCTGTGATTTGTAATTCGTCTTGTGCCTCTTGTACATCAGTGATTACCACGATTTGCTATAAGTCCGCTATGCTTTCCGTCAATGTCACTAAGTCGCCTGGCTCTAATCTAAAATGCCCAATCCAATTTGAACGAATATTGATTCGTTCATATCGTCATTCATGGCCAACTATTCCGCCAAATACATTGCCCTTGCTTTTTGTGTAGATGTAATGAGCCGATAACTGCTGGAGCAGGTTTCGTACCATTTCGTTGTACATCTGCTACAACACCTCGAATGCTGACAGCCTCTTTTCTCATGGGAATTAGCACGGTTGAGTAAACTCAACTGTAGCCGTGTATAGCTTTCACTGTTCGATTTTACATTTGTGCCTCGACTGGTCGCATCGCTACCACTTAGGGAAGTCATCTTCGGTTGAATCATATTGAATTTGTGAGGTGTGGATCCCATGACTTGATAGGCTTATCTGCCAAGGGTACAATCTTCAATCTATCGTTTGACCAAAACAGACAAGCGGTTACAGATGTCAACAATATCAGATACGATTTGCTGTGCTCCGCCTACACCGTCTGGCGGTGTACTAATCAGAATATCCGCTTCGTTTCGCGGTACTCTCTAAAATTGTCATCCCATCTATTGCTGTTTCTTCAATGCTCATGCTTTTTCAGCATGCACGATGTAATCAGCAGGATTGACATCAGCATCACCAGTATTGACAATTGTCTTGTATCTCAAAAATTGAACGTTGGCAACCTGCTCTATCGCCCATATCGACCACTCAGCCATATGTGCAACCACTAAGGCAATACCTTATCTGGATGCTTACCGACCATATGCGGCCACGGTACTGCTCTCTGTCACCTAAATAAAGTCGTTAAGCCCTATTTTATCGTTAGGATATTGGTATACTTGTATCAATCACATACTTGCCTATGCCTTTAATTGGTCTCCGCTAAACCAATAGCAACAGCAACCGTATATGTATACGGTGATACTGGTGTTCTTACTTCCGCCACTTACCTACATGTGATTTTCTGTGTTCATGTTGTGAAATCTTCCACGAATAATGTTGCCACTAATCGTGTAGTGCCCTAACACCACAGGAAACGACTGCCACTACTCGCTGCACTCTCATGATTTGAAATTCGCCAATTCTGTCCGCCCTTGATGCTGATGTTCTCACGACCGATAAGCCACCATTAATCAATCTCCTTATATCTGTAAACCTTACGCATACGGCTATTGCCTCTCGCCGTCAAAATATGATGTCGTCTAAGCGATATGATAACCCATGCAACATAAGCATGCACACGCCGCATGTTATCGCCAATATAGATAAGCACCATGGCTAATGACCGCCCATATTGGTAGAGAATACGCTCACCTGTAAATCGTCAATATCAACCCTGCAGTGACCAACTCAGTGTGTTTCAAAAACATGTCTTCGGATCTATGCAAATGCCACTCCATTGGAATAGTGTTCAGTGCATATCGCCTCACCTATCAGGGTTAGCGTCAATTAATACGCCCTAACATCAATGAGGCACAATCAACGACGACTAGCCATGGAGTTATCAACATGTGGAGTGCCTAACCAGTTCATGGCCTCTTGCTGTTGCTAATCCCTATCATCGTATCGCTTTAGTGGCACGTATGAAGTTTGCGCCCTATTTCTGCTAAAATTATTGAATTTCTTCTTGCAAGTGACAGGTGTTTTAGTCACAACCGGGATAGAGTGTACACCTCGTCACCCTACAGATGGATTGAGCCTCTGACGGTGTGATGAAATACATTCTGAATCCATCGTCTTTCGTTACCTGGGTTGTCTGTCCTACTAGTGCCCATTTGGGCTGTATTCACCGCCTGCGGTGAATAAGCCGTTATCATGGGTGTCATATTCAACACAACTGTGTTATGGTCTGGTATTTGTGTTACTACCGCTCGCTTGCAGTAATCCTTAATATTCACACCATTCCTGCCATCATATAGAGTATACGGGCATTGAGGGTAATATCTTCGATTCGGCCATTCTGTATTGAGCTTTTTGGACAACAGATTTAACCTCTAATTGTAATGTCAATCCTCCGCCACTCTTTACTTCGGCGTTTCCTTGGAATAAATCTAATCCACTAGCCGTGCCACCATCACCAAAGAATACACGAATAAGGCGAACTATAGCACCATCAAAGCCACCATTATGGGCTACTGTCATGATAGGTACTCGCCTATGGTATCGGTAGGTTGCGGAATGGATGGTTAACGTTAATTTGTCTGACGCGACCTTTGAACTCGATGCGGTTTGAGTTCTTGCTGATAGTCTGGCCCCATCAACTCGGTACACTTTACCACCGTGAAACGCTGCATCTTTTATCGGTGTCTGCGTAGTAATCGATACTCCACTCTTGAGCCGTATATCACTACAAATCACGACATGAATTTGGCTTTTGTTGTATTCCGATGTGTTTCTAATACATTGCTAACTTCTTTCATCGCACTGTCGCAATTTCATCTCTTTAGACTTCATGATGTTCTTATACACCAATTCAGCAGTAAAGAATCACGTAGAAGCCTAACAATAATACGAATAATCAGCTGTTATCATTTGCGTCATGCGGTATTTCATCGCCTGCATGCGATCGAATTAAACCATTATCCACCTCGCATGGTCTTTTTCTTGACCATTTCGCATATATCGACGTCTTTTAATATGGTGATAGGTTCTAAATAGTCGCCCCCATCGGCGTAATAACGCCAGTCTCTCGTTGCTCAGTGCCTAACTTGATACCGATTTCTTTTTATTGTCCTCGGATCAACCATAAGAATGGTTCGAAGCCACCTGACCGTGGCAAAAATCCCATCACCTGCTTGTACTGGTCTTCCGTCAAGTGAGCAAAGGATGTGGTGATCGTCCATTGCGGTAACTGCCAAAGTGCGGGTCATAGTTCTTGCCCTCGCCACCAGCCGTTTGCTCGTTACCAGTATTCCATTTTGCATTTTCGTTAGATTTCCGCCAACGATGTAATTTGCGAATATCTTCAATTTCTCCATTACCACACCCTTACCCTTCGTACCAAATTCACGTTCAGTGTTCGCCGTGAATTGACGCAATACCTTACCGCCTGTATGTTCTCAACCAACTGCCGAGATGAATGAGCGTCAATCAGCACTTACATTTCACGTAATATTGCTACCTCCGCCATTTTTCGCGGATGCCCTCACCTATCGACTAAATACAGATCAGATAACGGTAATACGCCTCTGGATATTGACCCTGCCAATTTTCTGCAAAAGTACGACCATACACAAGCCCGCCTGTTGCCATCTTCATTTTTGGTTGAATTATTCCTGACCCTGCATTGCCACATCTAATCTGCCACCAACATGTTACCGCCTAACATTCCACCATCGCAGTTCCCCGCCGATGTAGCAGTCGTGTAAGACAGTCATGCCAGCTGTTGCACTAGCACCTGCTGTAGCCACGCCATTGCGCACAGCGCTAATTGTGACCATGATGCGTTGGTCATTAGCTGACGCAATACTTTCGCCGCCTCTTGTTTCTTTTGTATCATCTGTCCAAATACTAAACTTTTAAGATTGTGCGCTATTTTGCAATATAATCCGCTACTGTAAGCATTGCCTGCGCCTAAATTTTGGGATAGCTGTATTGATGACAAAGTGTACCCGTATAACAATCCACTAATCGCCATCGCTAATGGTATTCATGCCTGCTATGATTGGTTTATCCATCATTTCCTGCAATGAAAAATGCGATTCTTTAACCGCCTCGATATATTGATTCATCAAGTCTCATTTCGACGAAATTTTGCTGTTCTACATATTCATCGGTGAGTGCAGTAAAGCGTCAAAGTTTTGGGTGCGTAACGCTCTTGAATTACAAACTCTGTTTCACATCCCAGTCCTTGCAATTTCAGCACGTTTTTGTTAAATAATTCCAACCGTGCTAACTCTTCTTGCCGTTTGCGTTCAGAATACGTAATTCTGCCATCCTCTGATAATTCACTAGCGATGTCTCTTTAAAGTGGTCAAAGCCATCTTTTTCTGTCTCTCATTCATTTCATTTTCGCGAACGCATCACTCATTTTTGATAGCGGTCTGTAATGTCACGCATTGCATCTGCGTGTTCTTGGTTTAATTTCTCGAACGGTGAAACCAGATCCAGTAGAATCAGTCATGACAACCTTAGCTTAAATGCTCACATCCATCTCAATTTCGTTCTTGATTTCTCGACTCGTTTCAGCCTCTTCATATAAACGTTGCTCTCGTTTCTGGCATACATTTTGTTAAACATATCAAATCTTCATTGTAATGAACATTATTTTTCTTTAGACTTGTCTAGTTCTTCAAGTTCTTTCCTACGCCATGCCTCGACTTCATCTGCTGAGTTCCAAACATTTGGCGGTATGCGTCTTCCCATTTGTTCCTTAGAGCTCCTTGCAGCTTCTTCTGAGCTCGTTCTGACTCTTTTGCTATTATCGCTTGCCTTTGCCATGACCACCGCCATGACCTTTTTGCTTCCCGCCACCGCCTCCGCCGCCGCCTCACCTCCGCTTTCCAACCTCTCCACCAGTCACTTTGCTCCACCTGTCAAAGGCACCTGCCAACATCACCTACAGCCATTGGATACTTTATTTGAGAAGTTTTTCAGCATCACTCTGTGTCCTAATTCAGTGGCCTCAATCTTACCGATGTCTACTTTTAATACCTTGCTAATTACATCCTGCCAGCACTATTCAATGCATTTATTTAATTTATTGATGAAACGAATTATACCGTTGATTGCCCATGCCACTGTGTGTGCATGTTTCCATTATTGAGTTCATGGTTGCCCCTCAATCCCTCTGTGGCGGTGCAATAAAGCGGCAGCTAATACGCCAACAACCCAACAATGATTGGAATAGGATTCATGATTTCATACTCCATTAAGAATGCCTTGGGCTCCTGCATTGCTAATGTAGAACTTCTGGCCGCCACCATCAGAGCTTTGCATGAACTGCATAGGCCTAACAACCGCCATAATGGCAAAATCCTGTGGCGAACATGATCACTAATCAAAACCATTCGTGCCATTGCATGCCGCCGGTCGCCAGTCCACCCTCAGTTAGCTCTGCACCGTCACCCACTAAATGCCATTAACCCACCAGCAAATACCAGTCACCAAACGTCACTGCTGCGACCTATCATACAAAAGCGTTGGCAGCCATTTTAGTGTGAGCCACTGTACCACTATTGCCGCCTTAATGCCTGCAAATGCTGCTTTGACTAATGCAGTCGCACCTGTTGCAACAACAGTCATTGCTTGTATCGCAACTCAATCCCATCTATTGCCGTTTTCATCTTCACTAGCCGTCATTGACGATCATTCTTCCATGACTGGTTGAAAAGCTTGGAACATTGCATTGGATGGTTGCTGTCCTGCCTCTTGGAATGTCATCGGCATTTCGTTTGAATTTTAACAATGTGTTTCGTCTGCACTATTGAACAATGCATTTTTAATGCACCTCAGCAGTACTGCTCCAGCGGATCCTAACTCTTTCAATTGGCATTGTAGGCGCCCATTTCTTGGAAATCGCAGAGCCAACATCGGAGCATTCTCCATGACTGAGTTAAATTCATCGCCTTGTAGGCGACGCAGCCATTGCTTGCGTTAACTGTGTCATTGCTGAATTTGACCTCGTTAACGTTTTGCACCCGACAATTTGAACTGCGTATTCAACTGTTCAACGAATGCTGTGCCTCATCATTTTGATGAAAAAGCTGTCCTTCGTCAACATATTCGGCAGCCACGCTATCAAAGCATGTCAGTATCTGAACCCCTCGACCGTTCGGAGGCTTGGGTATACCCTTATCCATAGTACTAGCCGTAGTTGCAGAACCATCATTGATTAAATCAGTCCACGTTGCTAATAGATGCGAATTTATCACCAACAGCAGTGGCCTTTGCACCCTAGATCCTGCACCTCTTGGACCAACTGAGCGGCACTTTACCGACCATACCTGCCATTGGTACTGCACTGAAAGCCCGGGACTATCGACCCATGCGTTTTTCCCAGTACGTTTTCAGCCTTATTACTACCACTGCTGCTGGCTTGTGCACTCATCACTATTGCCACTTTTGATAATTACTTTAATCGACCCTGAACACTGTATCTCACCTCCTGCCGATGTCCATTCTTCAATGAATAACTGTTCTTCTCGTTTCTATCTGCGCATGCGTTACTGGATGGAACGTTTCACACATCTGCACCTTGATGTGCTTACCTTTCCTTTGCAATTTTGTACGTTTGTAATCATGCCACGCATAACAGGCGTCTTTTTACGTCTTGCGTCTGGTCGCCATCTTGTGTGCCTCGGACCAGATCACGAAATCAAGGGAACTAGTTCATCTAGTTCCTCGGTGTCATTCGTAAATATCCGTAACAAATTGGCTTTAACTCGTTCTATCCATTCCAAATATAGATAGGGGAGCCGTCTCTCCTCTAGTTGTTTCTACCTCCTCTTCCTCAGCGATTTTCTTTCTACTGTAGGCGTTACCTCTAGTTGGAAACATGCTATAATAAGCCTTTTTGCCAAATACGCCACTAGCAATCAAAACTTTTACTGCTGTTTCAACAAAATCGTTTAACTCATATTCGTCTGAATCAATCAATTCTTGTATTTTTCTTCATGATCTTACGTACGTCTACCATTGTCGATATGTTGCATGCCAATGGTATATACCCGAATCATATCAAATAATGATAAGTTCCCTGTTGACATCATACTCGTGAGTAGGCTTGCCAGTCTCTAGTTTCTAACATTTGCTAAACGTTTTACGTTGTAATAAATTGTTTTCGTTGTTGCCAAAAATAGTTACAAGATAATACTTTTCATTCATTCTCTCCTGTGCTTGTTTCAATTCAGATAATGCACCTACACCATTCAATGAGCCTTTATGAGTCGCCACATCACCATGCGGAGTTGCTAAAGATAATTCTGTAATAGACGCCCAACCAGTCTATAAGACTTATTAGGATACTCAAATTTTCACATTAACTAATCTGGTCATCAGGATGCTGATTGAGTACTTGCAATCCCTCATCATTTGGCACAACTAACGTATCCAAGTCGATTGACCGATTCTTTAAACCTTGTAATGTGGTTTCCAACCACCACTGCCTTTATGAGATGCGTCAATAGAATCCGCCTACGCTGACAATGTGGTGTCTCGTTGGCCACCGACTAGCAACCATTCAGCCCCTGTGGTTTCATTCGTGCCACATTAACGTAAATAAAATAATTTTTGCCTACAGTAGGCATTGCTTGCGTTTTAACAGGTGCTAACGCTTTTTCTGTTCCCTACTGTTTGTTACTGCTGTTACTCCTTCATCAGCCATGTTATTCTCCTTTGCCCAATTGCAAATATCTAAATCATATCAATTAATGAATATAGCTTTGCACCGTATCGTGTATGACTGCCTCACATGTGGTCGTATACCGTCCAGCATCGCCAATTCTTCTTTCTACGACTAGATCCATTAGTTGATATTTCTCATCTAACACACAATAGTGTTCATCTAACTTTGTTACTCGCTCTCGTAAATGAGTGGTGCCTTGTCTACGTTGTTTCTAACTCAGATAGACTTGCATAGCCATATTCTAACTTCGGACTCATCTTCACGAACCCATGCCTCTAAATACACCGTCACATCAAGTGTCCGTGTATCCCTTAGCATGTACCAACGCCTCATCACCACATGCAGGGACAACGTGCTGACCAATTCCACATCTAAATGTTGTGGTGGAGTGCCCCAGGCTTACTCAACATTCGAATTAACCTCGTTTATTACCCCTTTAAGGGCTTTCAATGTTTCGTACCACATGTTACCCCTAAATAGCTGAATCGTGCTGTAATTCGACCGTTTTCCGCTTGTATTATCGCCTGTTAAATCTTCGGCAGTGAGTTTTGACTCTAACTGCTTAATGCGTGCGTCATATGTTTTTGGATTTGTTCGTGTAATGGTCGTCTCACTCTGTCCTCGGTACGGTAGTGCCAATTGCTCCGTATCCTTTTTGATACAAACCCTCACGTGCCATACGCCATATAATTCAGCGCACAATAAAGGGTAGGCGATGTCCTCTCAGCTCTACTCCTAATTTGCTTTCTAGAAAATAGAATAACCACTCTGGAGCTTTTTGTCATAATGTCCTCCGGGAGACTTCCGCCCACTAACTCATCGCCCTAGTCGTATGCTTTCATATGTCCTTACTAGGTTAATGGTGTAATTGTATTCGTCTCTGAGTTCACTATTGATCACCTCTTTCAATGCACCTTTGGTATACTTCGCAAAAGATATTGCGTATATCATCCTTTTTATTCTTCAACGCATTAAATAAGAATGGATCAGATTTAGTGCCGGGATGATGTACTGCCCTTGCAAATTGAAGGCACCGCCTCTGTGGTAGCCCATCTCAATGCTTTTTATTTTTAGGAATATACTATGCGGAGCCGTCCCTCATGAACAAATGGCCCATGCGGTGCTGATTGCGGAATCCAATATCAAAACGATACCGCTATTTCATTAAACTTTACGTCAATAGAACGCTCTAATTGCCTGTTCGGCTTATGAACCTATGATTGGTCTGTGCCTCATCTTGCACCTCGATTGTACTAGCCTTTGTGAGCTTGACGTAATCGTTTTTGAAATATTGCGTACCGCTTCTCATTGCCCTCAGCTACTTCTTGCTACTTCCTCAGTTGCTCCCTCAGCTGTTTTCTTCGGTCACTTCTTTTGCTTTCTTTGCACGTTTTGCTTTTCACGTTCTCTGGTGTAGTCACCATTCTTCGAACCACTCTAACAAGTTTTCATTGTCAGTCGCCTGCGCCGTTTACGAATGTAACAGATGCAGAAATGCCATTGTAATCTTTTAATGGTGCATATACTTTAGCCATGGATTACCTCCTCTTAACTTTGATGTTGCGTAGCGCATGCAGACTTAGTCGCTTTCAATACAACACCTGCGACCATTTTCAACCTCGCCACGTTTTACGCAGCACCTGCATGTCACAGTCTGGCAACCATGCTGCGTACTGGTGCTTGACCTGCCATGGAGATTGCATGGAATCACTCTAAGCCAAAACGTACTGCTGATATAAGGATGTAGTACCATCTCCTGCTTTTGAGTAAGTGACATCATCATTAGTGCCTGCTTTTCGCTCTACATCAATCAATGGAATGCCATCATACGTGAGATGCTTGGCGACCGAATGCATCTGCTGTTCTGTGTGTGTGCATGGGTGTACGGCGTGCCACTGCTTTAATTTTGTTGATTAATTTGGAATTACCCAGTCAATGCACCTGAGCGACCATCTAACGCAGGTAAAAACTCATCCAATTGGTCTAAGAATTTAACAGCATTCTCTGTCACCTTGTCGAGAGTAGATAAATCAATCGACTTGACCTGTTGCATTAATCTCTGTGGAAGATCCTTTTTCAAAGCCTTTTTCTAATCCATCAAACGCATGTGTTCTAATGCAGAATCACCATTGATTACAGTGTCATTGAATAAAGCAGACGCTGCCTTAATTTTTGTTGAATTTGTAACTGTACTTCATCAACAATACCACCCATTTTAGCAATGATGCAGTGTCAATTTCGAATGCTCACAAATACTGCCAGATCAGCAGTGAATTTTTGGCGTGTCGCTTCTTGTGGATCATATTCATGATTGATTTCACGGAAGGACGCCGTTGGTTGAGTTAATAAACGTGTATACGCATACGTCAACGTTGCTCCACCGCCTGTGGGTGATACCACATCATCAAATGTCAAAGTGTCCCATAAGATTGGATTTTTCGGAACTCATCAATAATCCCAATCTGCACGTCATCTTGCACGTTCTGCCTCAGCCAATGTTACAGCCATGTTTGTTCTCCTTTGTTAGTACTCTGTGAACCCCCAATCGCATTTCGCAATTGACGCTCTCAACCCACAGGTTGGCCACCATCATTACTTTCCTCGGTTATGACCACTACCTGCCTTTTGCGTGCTTTTAACAGCCCACGCATGCCGTCAAGCCATGATTTAGTACCATCAGCGATAGAATGTGCCATTACCCTTATCATCCATATAGATATGCCCCATCTTCGCCTACGAGTTTGCTGCGAATGATTAATTGTGCTGGGGTATTTCGGATCCACTGCGTTATTTTTACTCAAAAGCATCGACTACTTGCGTTGTAATCTCGGACTGCACACGTTTGTTCAATTCTTCCTGTCTTGCTTCTCCGCATTTCTCGTACTGTTCTTGCAGTTTCTTCAGATCCTTTGTAATTTGTCGATATCTGCTCACTTGTAGCACGCCTGCGGATGTAAAGCCCTCTAATTTAGCTTTTAAATCATTCTGCATTTCCGTTAATTCTTCGACTTTCTTCTTTTTCGTCTTTCAACGATTGTAATTGAGCATTGAATTGTGGTTTACTCACGCATTTTGCCATAATCCGCAACCACTAGCTTCTGCTTGTTCGTCCGTTAATCCTAGTGCTTTTTAATTCTTCTTTTGTCATCCTTAACTCCTTTTCTAAATTCACGATTCGCTTGTTTTTCGTCAGCCACACCCTGACGTTTACCGTCTGATTGGTTTTCGCCCAACAATACCAAAATGGCATATAAAAGCACCCATGAGGCTGGTGCCCTGGAGTGCTAGTACCGATTATATTTTTTAATTTGTTGATTGATCTCTTCGTATTATTGTATCGACAATCTTCTTGACGTTGCTTGACATCGGCTCAGTGTGCTTTCCATTCAGATAGCAGCATGCAAACATCAACAATACGATGAATGCCATAATCCGATGTGCATGCTAGCACAAACGCAATGTATCCCATCATTTCTTAACCCTCATTCACTGTTTACACACTACACCACACACGCATATCAACGCAAATGCTCCAATTGCTAATCCCACTGAGAGTGGTGCAAATAATATGTACCACGGCATTTCCAGCATATCCACCGTTTTGTAAACATATGAACAGTATGTTGTGCTAGTAATAACTTCTCATTGTTCCTCCTATAAAATTGCATGACCACCTACCTAGGTAAGTGGTTAGTATCCCAAACTTTTAAATAAATTTTCTGTGTATTCTTTTTAACCTTCATCTGCATCAACACGTTTTCTAAATTCTTCGATTTCTTTTGTGTGTGCAAATGAACTGTTTCTAATGTATAAAACGGTGTCGAGATCATTTTTCCCAATCGTCCAAAATATCATAAAGTTCGTGATTCAGCTGCTTGCAACATATGTTAGCACACCTCGGCTATGCATAATTTCTAATACTATTTGGCAAATCTTAGATGGTCTATCATCTACTATATATTTACTGCTGTATTTTATTATATAAATTATCATAAGTTAAAACAAGCTTTTCTCTATCGCCTTTAAAATTACCTAAAAATAAATGTCCCCACTACCTGTTCCTACTACTCCACTGTGTGTCGCTTTATTAGAAATTAATACATTTTACATCCTGTCTAGAAAAATCCAGTATTATTGGGGTGGTTATGAACTACTATTAGTGAATTATTATTTCTTTTGTCCCATATAGGATAGTTACGCGATTTTCATTTTCTTCGCCTAACTTTTGATATAAAAGTTTTACTGTGGTTTTGTCATAATAGCAATTCGTTCTTGATTCTTTCGTGTTTGTTTCTCTAAACAATTTAACAGTTCTCAATCACAGCTTTTTAGTTTTTCATGCGTGTATGGCAATTTGTTTATTCTAGCAAAGATGCCTTTTCGAGTTTATCTCTCTTCGGTCTACTAAAAACTCTGGATTAACACTAATTCCTTTATGTGGTTTAAAATTGCGTCTATCATTTTAGAGATGTTTTGTTCTAATACATCCCTCGTTTGGGCTTCTAACCTTAAATACATCTTTTAGCATCCCACCCTCGTGAGGTGGGTCTTGCCATCGTGCCTCGCCATCCAATACTGCCAATCGACCGTGTGACGCTAATAGCCGTTCTTGTTCTTTCACTGATAAAGTTTTCAGCGAGATCCATGCCACCATCGTTGATATTTATCATTTGGTGTGGGAATTATCAATCAGCCTGCATCAACGATAGGTTTCCAACCTCACACATACAATGTGGATGTGCTGGCAACGTTGGTACTTTATCTTTAGGGAATACACCCTTACCCATTTCGCATAAGGTCTGCATTTGCGTAAAGTCGCAAATATCAAATACTGGATGCCTAGTGCTAACTTCCATTGAAAGGCGACTATGCTCATCGTCTTTGTACCTAGATACTTGACCATCAGCACTATGCCCTTGCTGTCTCTGTCCGTGCTATCCTCTCGGCATGGTATCGTGTCTTTTCTTCCGTGGCAATCTCATCGCCCTTATCTAACTTTCGTTCATTGTCACCCTCACAGCTTTTTATAACTTCACTGTATCCTGCCCTAAGTCCTGCGGTGGTTCGCTTGCTTGCCTTTGCACCTTGCGTAATAGCTTTCGTTTTTCTTCTGCACTCAGTGTCTATGAGCAGTTTTGCCCTTGATCCATAAACTGTGGTAATTCTGCGTATCAATCACACCTCGGTTGAATAGTTTCACTCGCTATCTTCTTGTTAGTATTACCCGCATGCCAATAGTCGCCTTGGTATGTCGCTCTACTTCCTTACGTACGGCTTGCCCTCTACTGTAGCCTTGTAGATAAGTTCAAGTGTCTTTCGCCCAAGCATTTTGCATAGCAGTGAATATAGATTCACTAGTATAGGAATAGTGCAGTATCGACCCCTACAGCGCGCCTGCATTCATGTATCCGCTGTAAAGGCTTTTCACCATATCATCAACGATTGACTCTTTCATGCCATCCACTGACTGGATACTAGCCATATGCCCTCATCTGTCGCACTTTTCATCATCAAAGCCCGCTTGTGTCAGCAGATAAGACTACATTTTAAACCCACTAATTAAGGTGTCTGTTTTCTGGCTCGTCTTGTCCATCGTCCTCGTCATCTCCGCCTAATGCTTGTGCCATGCTCGCATGACTTAGACAATGTGTGTACTCTTTGTCTTGCTTAGCTTGTGCCGTGCTTTTCTTCTAACCTCTTTCACGATAGTATCGTATATATCAGGTTCGATATTAGGCATGTACGCCTCTAATACTTTTGCTACTTCTACCGTGAGCTTGATTGGATCCAAAGTTTTAAATCGATAGCAGATTGTGCCTGTCCTAGTGATTCAGTAACATCATTAATGCTAAAGTCTCTGGGATACTCACATGTGAAATCCGTTGTCTCACCAGTCCATGGTTCAAATAATTGTACTATCTTCCGCTCTGCACTCTCATTGTACGGCAAAGTCTCGCCAATCGTTGGTTGATTCGTTGAAAATCCATTGCTTAGCAACACCACTTTTGAAGCTTGAACCCCTCACCACGTCGCTATCCATGCCACTCATGCGATAGATTTCTTGAATGTGTCTATCCATTTGATTAGTTGGCATGTTAGCAGGTGGGGCATCAGGAGAATGAGAAAGCAGGTGCTTTTGAACTCTCAGCAGGATCTGCCAATAAGTTATCCGTACCTATCGTCAAGTTATCCGTCATATTCCCATCATCTGGGAATGTCAGAATACTAAATGCTTGGTCTACTAGCAATTGAGTATGCCATGAGCATAATTGATATAGTGAGTAATTCGTCTGTGCAATGCTAATAAACTCGCTCGGAGGTTTAATCACGTTTGGAGGTGTAGCACGTCGAACCATTGCACTGTCAGGTACTACACCTAAGCCATGTACGCCTTGATGTATCACATCATGAGTATTCATGGTTAGTGTCTTATGGGTCGACCATGTATCCCTATCCCATCTATGGTAGATGTATTGCTTTCCTGCCTCTGTAAACTCTCCGACTTGACGGAATACAAATTCGATAATTGCTCCGTTATCATCCAACTTCCACGACATCACATCATTAGGCAATATCTCTGTTATAAATGGATAATTGCCACTCGCAATATCTTCCTGTTTAGTGGTTGCTACATCCTCTGTAGTTTATTCACTAATATATACACAACTCCATATAGCTTAGCCATTACCGCCACACGTCTCATATATTCCTGTAGCCTTGTTTCACCATGCCGTCTGCGTTATCCAAGAATAACGACGCAAACTCATTATCTTTGTAATCTCGTTTGATTTCATCCTTGAATATCGGATCTACAGTAGCATCGACTACTGGCCTTGTATATTCAATAATACGCCAAGGTTGACGTTTAATATAATTGTCTACGCTCTCCTTGCGTGTCGTTGTATGCCCTTACCATAGCTGAATGTACCGTTGCCATGATAGGCATCTCGGAGCAGTGTATATTCATCTATCGACTTTGTATTTGTTTCTACAGCTTTATCTGCCATTGTCTCACCCCTTTAGTATAGATTCACTCGACCACTACGCAATGTAGGTGCATTAATCTTCTCTGCAACCCCTGTCAATGTGTCTGGTGCGTCATCATTCTCGTTCTTGCCCTCTCGTTGATACCGTAGTATTGCCTTGCGCATAAAAACCTTTCCATCGTGTTTCCCAATCTGTAGGCATATAAAATGATCCATCACCCATGTAGCTTGCGATAATATACGGCTTTTCCTTATTCTTTCGATTGATGAAAAAGCACTATCTTAGTGCAGTTGCTGTTGTAAACTTTCTCTAGTATCCGCCGTACACTCCTAGCAAATCCACGGCCACCGTTATTGCTTTCGATGTCAGCAATCGCCACATTATACTCGTAGATTGTCCTTGCCACTTGTGGTTCGGTAATCTCCATCGATTCTTTCGTGTAAATCACATCAAGTATGTATGCCTCGTTCTTGTACACTCACACGTGATACTGCGTCAGGTAATCTGCCCCTTGGTCTGCGGTGTCCGTATAACTCTAATCATCTCTAATGGCGGTAACTCATCCCATATGTTTTGAAGCCACTATACGAAAGCACCCTTGAGGTCAATCGGTATTTTGCTGATAGTTCGCATCTGGCTATATCTTCACCCATAGCCGATACTTTATCTCGATACGATTCACGGCTAATAGCTTCATCACATAACATCGATGCCATCGTCCTGCAAGGCTTTCATCGTAATCACCTTGGCACGTTCTCCAAAAGTGTTCCATCGATCGCCCTGCTAAGTCATCACTAGTCCATCGTGTCATGATTATGATGATTTTACCGCCCTCTTCTAACCTCGATAACATCGTATTAGTGAACCAATCCCAATGCTTTAGCCTTTACATTTCTCGTTATAAGCCTCTTCCGCATTCTTTATAATGTCATCTCAGTATCCAGCAAAAGCTAGCACTCAAAGCCTGTAGCAGTACCGCTCGGAGATGTATAGAATGGCTGTCATAACCACCCTCTAAACTCCACATGTCCATGCTACCATCACCACGTTTTATGCGTGTATTAGGGAATATATCGCTGTATACTACAATATCCTTATCAGCCTTTACCATCTGAATGTCATTTCTAACATTCTTCGCAAATGTGGTTGATAGGGTCGTGTTGTAACTCCCTGTCATTATCTTTTTCATGCGGATGTGTCAATATCCACCTCAACTAGCAGTTTGAGCACTCCGACTTTTCCGTGACGGGGAGGCATGTTCATGATTAATACTTTGGAGGTCTTATCTTCGTAGAACTTTTGTAACTCATGGCATAGATCCACAAGGTACTGTCTATCTTTTTTGTAAAAGTCGCCTGCCATCAAGTTGCAGAAATAAAAGAAATCACGTCTGAGCTAATTCTAAACGTAGCTGATGTAATATATTCGCCTTATTCATCGCCTATCAACTCTTAATGTCCTCGGTACTAACTCCATCAAATGGGTTGTTGATGTCAGCCTTTACCTCGACCTCGCTATAATCTCGTTGGCCTGAGTAGTTGTTTTTCCCTAAGAATATAGCCATGGCAGCACTTTTCTCTGCCAACTTCATTTGATAACGCCGTAGTGCAATTTTGCCTTGTTGTGAGTACGTTTTATATGTCTCCGCAAAAGTCATTTTATACGTTCGCCTGCACCATCTTTGAATCGTATCCTCGCTACAGTTAAAGTCCAGCAATCTCTACAAAGTACACACTGCAATCCACATAACTTTTTCAAAGTTATCTTTATCAATTTTAATTGTGGGTCTCCCTGTTCTTGCCATATCAACCTCTCATGAACTCATCAAATGTGTCAGCTTGATTGAACTTCCCGTATTTTTGTAATTGTCGTTGTTTTACTTTCTCACTTTAATGCCTCGGCTAGTCATGCAGAGTGGTTTGCCTTAATTACAACAATTACATCATTTGTTCCTGTTGCTAATTTAATAACCTCTGCAATATCTTCACCAATTCGTTCCTGTAACTGTAAACGCTATGCAACACATTTCCCGCAATTCTTGGTAATTTTGATAGACCTAACACTTTACCATTAGGGATATACCCAATATCAATAGCTCATGTCACACATTAATGCTAAATGGTGTTCCGCAATGAAAAGGATTGGATTCCTTTTTACCGCTACCAGTCCATGTAGTCCACTTCAAATGACTTGCCAAACATCTTCGCTATTTCTTCATTTGAATACTTCATTCCTCTAACACTTCGCCCATCACATCTTAGCTACCCTCATCGGATGTCTTTTTAATCCCTCGGATTGAATGTCAGCACCCTAAGCCAATAAGTAAATCTTTTTACCGCTTGCTCTACTTTGTTTTTATCCATTTATACCCCTCTTTCGTTTACATCCCATATATACTTATGGATCTGTAGTGTATATTACGTCATCCTGCATGTTGTATTATCTTTCATAAACTCTACAATCTCTCTTGTTATTTCTTGATAAGCTGGGGAGATAAATATATATGAGCGTGTATATCGTGAGGTTTTAATAAATTCATATATGTACGTACAAGTCCTCAATGTTACCTACCACGAATTTTTACTACATCATTCTTTTGTAAATTTAAAAATGCCTCTTCTTTCATTCTTGTTTCTTCATTAGATGTAGGGGCATTTATAATCTCACGGTGTAAAACACGTTTTTCAGCTTTGTAGTAAGTTATACTGCCATTTTGTTTCAATATTAAACTCATAATCTTTTCACCCTAACAGTTCTATTAATTCATAACTTGTCTTGTAACAGTGGCTCGCCACCAGTAATAGTTACATACTTGTTACCAATAGCTCGAACTGTTTCTGCTACTTCTTTTTGATATCAACTAACTGCCTTATTCTGCATCCCCATAACTATATGGAGTATCACAATACGAAACAACGCAAGTTGCATCCGTAAAAGTCTTACAAATGTACATAAATATCCTTGTCTCGCTCCCTCGCCTCAGTAGAGCTAAATATTTTCAATCACGTTCATATGTTGCTATATTCCCCTCTGACTCCTGAACTTCTACCTTGTAACACGTTTCACCTAATGTATCGCAAATCCATTTAGACATATTCTCCGCCGTTGGATTTACTTCCACAATATCATTTATATGTTGGTGGTCTAGTACATCATGAATTTGTTTCTTGATATGAGTAAAATCCATCAACATTCCATTGTGGTTTAGTGCATCACCTTTAGGTGCTACTGTAACGATCAATTATGCCCATGTAAATTTTTGGCATTTACTTTCATAATCCAAATTCAATTTGTGAGATCCTGCAATCTCCATTCTTTTTGATACGTAATACATAATATTCTCCTTAATCTTGACTTCCTGCTGCGCTTTGATAATCAGTTTATTTAATAGTGCAGATATAGCACAATGTCCAACTCAGCTCTATTTTGCTTATCAGATGCTCAATCACTTCCTTGCTCCATATATTTATGAGAAACTCCTATTGTGTTGTTGGATATGTCGGCTTTTGTCCTTTGTTGTTCGATTTAGTACCGTACTGCAACGGTGCAAAGCCAACTTGTTGAATCTGCTGATGTGCAGAATTTGTTTTTGCTTTTAACATTTTTCAAATCCAGTACAACCTAACAAGTGAATATCTATCTCGGCTTTTATTCTTGATATACCACGCCAATCGGTGCGTATCCTCTCTAAATGTTGTTGAGTTGGTAATTCAGCAATTCAGGAACACTAATCGCAATATAATCTGCAAATTCTATCGATCAGATCCAATCCCTTTTGACCATCTTCTTATGCAAGGCTACATTTATCTGCCGATTGGGTAGTTTTCACGCATTCTCGTAACGCAATGTTCATGCATCCTCTGGTATTAGCACTCTTTTGACGAGTCAGCTTCTCACGCACGTTGAGTTTAGGTTTGTTTTTCCATCATGTAAACTTCATTAGTTTATCTTGCCAATACACTAAATCATCATACGTTAACTTCTTATGTTTAGCTGCACCAAACATCAACGTAAACAACCCACTATCTTGAATGGTATGTTTAAATTTAATGTTTCCATCAAGCAGTGGTGCGGTAGGTTTTAATTTAAAACTATCTTCTAGCTTTTATAATGAACGGATAGCACGTATATAGATGATACTTAACTCTACCATTTGCAATGCAACGTGTGACCCAAACTCATTATCACATCCTGCAAAATGTACTTTGATATTTTTACCGAACAACGAGCGAACCTCCATTGTTATCTTCTATCACCATACAATACGTTGCATTTGGATACTTTTCTAATAGCCACTGAGCAATGTGTTCACATGATAAGCCACCAGGCTGTAGCACTACCTTTATCATCTCCAAACTCTTCTATAATCGTGTTTTTAATTTGTCTTTGGTAGTCTATAAACTCAATTTCTCCTGTTTTGCCTCTGTTGCTGAATGTGCATTTCAATATTAAACATATGTCTATGTTTATTTCTTAAAAATAATCACACCATGTAGACGTTCTCCCAACAATGAAATCCCTCTACCACGACATTTACAAATTACATACATCATCAAATTAAACCTCGTAAACTATAACCATTTTCGTTAGAAATTCTATTAATCTGTCATAGTCATCATCGTTACTATGTTACTGTAACAATTTTTCCATCCTCTTCACTTGTTTTTGTCATTTTTGCTGGTGGATCAGTTCTTCATCAAAGAAATCAGCTCTCATGCTAGATACATCTAAAAATCCAAAGTCAGCCATATTGATTGCTTCAATATCTTTCAACTCATCTACCAACAACGGTAAATCCCATGTGGCAATCTCTGATACTTTGTTGTCAACTAATCAGAATACTTTTTATTTGTTCTTCAGTCCAAATCATCCGCCACAATACATGGCACTGTCTCCAGTCCTAACTTTTTACTCGCCATATATCGTGTATGCCCTGCTACGATAACGTTATCCTTATCTACCACAATCGGCACTTTAAATCCGAACTTTTCAATGCTATTCGCCACATACTCCACAGCCTCAATATTATTTCGTGGATTGTTCTCGCTACGGCACTAGATCATGAATGCTAACTCTACAATATTCATCGCAATACCTGTCCTTTCTTCGATTTAATCTTACCGTGCGCACGATGTACCATATGTACCTCTGCACGCATGCTATCGATTAGGCGTCGTGAAAGTTTGACAGCGACCATCATATGCGATATCGCTAGCAGTACATACACCGTGCCTATTATTCAAGCATTGTTTCTTGCAACATGCTATTTTTGTCAAACCCTCACCACCTTTCTTTTAAAACAAAAATAGCACTATCCCAGCTATTGGATAATGCTATTCTTGCCTTCATGTGGATTTCTGTTGTAACGTGCTTTACGCACCTATTACATTTATATTATATCACAGTCAATAGGTGGATTTAGGTGGATTTAGGTGGATTTGTGGGTCAAATTTCGTGTGCTTTTACATAAAATTCCTCTAATGCTTGTGCGTGCCAATTTTTAGCCGTTTCATATGACGGAGTTATTCGCTTATATATATGACGTAATCACTGACCAACATATATAATCGTTTTTAAAAATTATCCGTAGTGTTATATCTTCAATCCTATCAATTAACATCACTATGTTGTGTTCTTCATCGATTGACTGTAACTGTAATGTCTCCAAATAATTTGTATACGCCTCATATTTTAATAACTGTTCTATTGTTGGCGGTCTATTTGCTCCGCCACCATCTCCGCCCTAAACTGGATCACTGCTCCCTCAGCCCCATCACGTTTTTAACTTTTTCAATTTGGTAACTCGCCCATTTGCCCTCTTCTCTAATTTGGGTTAATTTACTCAAACGTTCTTTTGACCATGCTCTTTGCTCTTTTTGCTTATCAATATCTGTCTCCTTTCTTAATCCTTTGAATACCACCCCCATCAATTGATAGAATTGGTGTTGTCTTACTTTATCCCTAGTTATTAAAATGGAATCTCTTCCTCTTTCCCCTTTGCCATACTATCAAAATTTCCTGTTGTTTCTTGAAGCCTTTCTTGCCCTGCACAGAAATATGCAACTACCTCTGTAATATACCGTTTTCGAACCATCCTGTGCTTCATAGGAGCGTGTTTGTAATCGTCCTTGTACAAACACCTTTTTGACCTTTTACAGGAATTGACTCACATATTCCGCTTCTTTCGCCCATCGCTACGCAATTCACAAATGCGGTAAGTTGTTTCGCCATCTTATCAGTATCTCTATATGCATTTGTGGCAGCTACTGTAAATGTAGCTACTGGTGTTCCAGTTTTTGTGTATCGTAATTCTACGTCTTTTTGTTAAATTACCCATCAATTGTACGTGATTTATCGTCTATTTCCTCCCATGATACTTCAACATAATCTAAATTTGGTTTCTTTACATCACGATAGATGTAATCTTTTAAATACCTAACACATTTCGGACTGTCATTTTCTAGAACGCCTGCTTTGACCATGCCATCTAATACGAATTTCTTTTGCAAAGGCTATGTTGTCGCTATCATGACGACCTTTTACATGCCACTTGAATAGAATATCTACCTTGCCTTTCAGTCTAATCCATCTGCTTTGTAAGCATTGATACATTAGCTGGTTTGTCAAATCTTCGCTGATTTTAGCGGCCGCATAGCTTGTTCTGCCGTTCCTTGTTTATGTCAGCTCATTCAGATAGTCACGAAAATCGCAATCAATCCTCAATACATTCATCATGCCTGCACCTTATATGGACAACTCTGCACACTCATCAAATACTGGCAGTGCCTGTCATTAGTGCTGTTCTAAGATCACAATTCTTGAAATCCTCTCTGTCACAGTTGGTACATGCACCACCTATGGCATATTCTGCGAATGTGTTTAAATACTCATCGCTTTCCTCTTCCTCTTCTTTGTGTAGGCAGATGTCTGACTGTCTTAACTCGTAATGATTTACTAACCATGTAACTGTTTGCGTTGCTCTTCGTCAAGATGTTCCAATTACGTGGTACATCGACTTTTTCCTGCATCATGAGCAATCGTGTTTGCCTTACGTTTCCATTCGCCATCAGATTGAATGAGCTCGACCATGTTCTTTGCCTCTTGGTTTCATCGTACCAACAATAGCACATTCTGTTTGTTCCTACTGTTCAAATATCTCCGTTTCAACCCTTTACCTCCTGACCTTTCAACAACTGTTCAACATCTTCTACAATCTCAATGCTTGCTAAAAATTTCCTCCTAGCCGTAAATCATGGTCATATTTATCCAAGAAAAATTCATCTAGGCTCTGACGTCGTTTATGTAATTGATATTTGATTAAATTAATTACATCACTTGCTGTTACACCTTTCATTCGCTTATCTCTCCTTGGCTAACCCACATAATCACTTGTTCATACATCTCCATATAGTTATTCATGTTCATTGTTTTTCTGTCCTAGCACACTCTTAAATACTTATGATTATTTTTGATAATCCTTTATTTTTAAACACTTTTTCCATACTCCAAAAATGTTTTATTTACAAAATCATCATCAATCCACTCTAATACATCTTCATCATATCCTAATTTGTCACTTTCGAACACTACAAATAGATAATCCATTCCTAATAGCTGCACCAAAATACTATTATCATCGCACTCTTCTGGATATGCAAATAATCATCTATAATATCTACGACTTTATCACATTACAGTAACCAGTGCTATTCCTTGTGCAGTTGCTGATTCTTCATAGTCTGTTGAATTTATTATTGAATTCTCTACTGCATCTTTGACAATAATTGCACTATGCTTTAATTCTTCCTAACTTGTAAACGTCAATCATCTTTATACTCCAGTACTACCAAATCCACCCTCGCCACGTTCAGTAGTCGATAACTCTTCTACTTCTTCAAATTCCACTTTCGGAATTGGTACGATAATTCCTTGTGCGATTCTGTCACCTTTGTTAATTTCTTGTCTTTCTAACGCAATGTTGTCATAAAAGGTGCATGGATTGTGCCTCTGTAATCACTATCTATGACACCTACACTATTTGCCATCCTTAACCACGTTTTTTTGCCGATACTAGAACGTGGGAATAACAACATCACATGCCCTGCTGGTATTTCCATTGCAACCCCTAAATTGATTGCACTAGAATTGAGAATACAGTTCTATCCTCTGCACTGTAGAAATCGAGATGCACCAGATCCATCTGTTTGCATATGTTGAATCTACCGTTTGGATGTGTCTTTTTAATTTTTGACTTTCATATTGCCTCCCTGCTTTATTTAACTGTTCTTTATTTTGATGTATTCGTTTGCATATGAACGAACACCATATCTTATCGTCATCATCCGTTTGATATATCGTCTGGCACACCACATGCCCTTTGTATGTTTAAATACTTTTTTAACACGCTTCTTTGGCTTGATTTTGTTTCTTTTCTTATACTTAGTAGCACACACTGCTGAACAAAATTGTTGACCATTCCTCGATTCATGAAAGACATTTCCACATTCGATACATTCCCCAAACTTTAATTCAACGTCATTCATTTCTACTGTCTGCACTCTCTTCTACCACTGGTGTAAGGCGGTGGCGTATATCCCTAACACCATCCGCCCTGTCCTTGGCACTCCATCAACGCATAATTGGCATCGGTCTTGACACTCACCACCTACTGTGAATACTGCACCGCAGGATCTACATTTTCTTTGCATTATTCTTTTGAAATCCTTTAACCATTAATTTATACGCCTTAACAATGCCAACACATCTTGCTTTTGGCTCTTTGAAGAAATCTACATAATCATAAATTCTATGGATTGTTTTTTGCTAAATATAGTTCTTTATCACCGTTATAATAATTAAGCGGTTCTATTTCGTTCATCTCATCACCCCCACAACACATTAATATGATGTGTTACCATCTCACGGATATATCTCAACTGCATAAGAAACACCCTTGAATATTGTTCAATGTCTACATTGTGATCCAACTGATTAATGCAACATGTTAATAAGCTCTCGACTAGCATAAGCCGTCTCACTGTTTTCTTATCTCCCCATGCATATTGCGTACTTTGAATATAAAAGATGATTTGGCTTGCAAGCTGTAAATTAGCCGTTATAGATTCTATTAACAAATCTGAATAGGCGATTGGCGGTCTTTCTTCCTCATCGTTTTCTTTAGCCCACTCTTTCGCCTCTTCAATATCCAAATCTTTAACCGTTCTAGGGATGTATGCATGAACATGGTATAGCATATCGTTCAATTCTGTAACACATTCGCCAATGATTCTATCATGCTCTTGTACTATGTCATTTCTCATATTTCTGCTCCTTAAAATAACGGTTCTTGCCACTCTTTAATGGCCAACATCTCATTGACTGCTTTATTGTAAAACTCCTTGGATACTTCAAATCCATAACTGCTACGCCCTAATTCTCTAGCACATCGGAGTGTAACACCACTCCCTGCTACTGGATCTATTACAACGTCGCCCTCATCTGTAAATAACTCAATCAATCGTTTAATTACATTTGTGAGGTTTCTGTGTGGGATGAACTTTTGGCACTTCTTTTTGCTATCTCTTCGCCACTCCATCCAGTCAAATTGCATTTTTCCCGTTATTGTTATACTTCGGCAATTTGTCACGGTAGAGTATCAATGCATATTCGTTGCCCTTCTGGTCGCATATTTTGCCTTTAACGCCTGTGATGAATAATTCTTGATGAAGAATAATGGTATATAATTTTTGAAACCGTGCTTTTTGCATATTCAATGATTATCGGCATTTGCTGAAAGCTACAAAATACAATCATGCAAGGGGCTTTTTCTTTCTTTCAGCTCTTTCTTCAGCAACCGATTACAGAAGTGGAAATACTCCGCAATATTGAGAGTGTGGTCAGTATTGAAGAATGCCTTGCCAGCTAATTTGCTTTCACCATTCTTGTTATCTCCGCCGTTGTACCACATCGGATTACTGGCGTAGGCATTCTTACCTAAATTGTAGGGAATATCTGCAATCACTAATTGTGCTTTAGGGATCCCCATACCGCTTATAATTTTTGAAAGTTATCGCAATATAATTCTGTCTTGATTTTTACGTTCTGTGTTCACTGATTCGCCTCCAGTACTTGCTATCAATTTCTTATGCATGAGCCTGCATACTCTGTGCCTGTTTCTTTGCCACCGCTTTCGCATATTTATTCTTCCTCCTGCATTTGTCGCTACGAGTCGTCGAATTATTTCTATTGTTTCCAAATTTTTGCCACATACTACACATGTATGGGTGAAAAGGGTAATAGCCATCTCGCACTCTCTGTTCTTCGATTTTTCTGTTCCATTCCTTCTAAAAATCAGCACTTGGCCAATCGTCAATGTTTGCTTTCGGTAGAATCCCTTCACATTCGTTGCACCGTTCGATGTGGTCATGCTTAGGCAGGAACTTCTGCCCACAATCTACACATGTTTTTCTTTTTGTTCATATCTCTGCTCCTATTTATTAGTTCTAAAAATACCAATATCTTTCAATTTTTATAAAAACCAACCATTCTTTGTCCTGCTCGTGCACACTGTGTCAAGTTCGCATATTCAAAAGCTGAATAAAACCATTTAATGCACTGTTTTTCTAAATGCCTTGTTTCTTTTTGTTTGTATTCTTCAATGTGCAGTCATTAACATGTTTACGCATGTACTAAATTTTATTTTTCAAAAACTCATGTTGATTTGCCGTTAAACTTTTTCTCATAATCTCCAAATGTTGTAATTTTTGTGTTCATATCTGTTGTGGCTAATCCATTAGTTGTACCATTTAAAACTTTTAATCTTACGCTCCAAGAATGCTACTGCCTTTTTGTAAATCCTCAACCTCTTTCGATGGGTCTTCAGTCCTGCACGTGCAATGTACTTGACTGCATTCCCTGTGTGGTAATCCAATCCTTGGTCTTCGATAAATTCCCATACCTCAATCTTTCCTCGATTGTAATATGATGGGTTCTTTACGTTGTCACTCATTACCTTTCTCCTTTTCGCTTTCAAAACTCTATAATCTTCGCCTTTTTAGCTGAATGATTTTGCACATCTCTAATACCCTTGATGCTAATCCGCTTGCCTTGCTCTCTAATCGATCCTCGATTTCTTGTGGATTACAATTACTGGTTATGACCGTCATTCGATTACTTAAATATCGTTGGTTGATTACAAGGTACAATCTTTCTGCTACCCATTCCGTAGCTTTCTCCGCTCCTGAATCATCCAACACTAAACAATCAACGTTATACAGTGCTTGCAGTATCTCAAAATCATCTCCACTTTCTCGTGGACATCTACGCAGGCTTTCCATTAGTTCAGGAACTACCACGAATAAAGCCTGTTCGCCCTTGCTCCATCTTCTTCTTGAGCAATCCAATGGCGAGGTGCGTTTTGCCTAACCCACTAGCACCAAATATGTACGCTCCTTGCGTGTTTTTCATCGTTGGCTAGTGTAATCACATAGGCATGTGCTTTCTCGCCCTCTACAGTACGTTTTCGTAGTTTTTCTAGGGTGGTTTCTGCATAAGCTGTAGGAATATTTGCTCGTAATGTGACCTTTTCTAAATCCTTTTTGGTTTCTCCACAGATCCATATAAGCTACATTTTCAGCATGTATAATTCGCCGTCTTCATGCATTCGTGTCATCATGCCTTTGGTTTGGCAACTTTCACCGCTGAGTGCATTTGCTACACATTCGCTTGCTTTCGATGTACTGATTGGCTCTTAAATCGAGATAGAGGTCGTTCATTCGCTCCATCCAACAATTCCACCTTGTCATTATGTAGATATGTTCTAAGCTCACTTTTCGTCATAAATAGAGGGTCAGCATATTTGTCTTGTTTAGAGTTTAGTCGCTCCATTAGTGCTTGTACGTTGATTCTTGTCACTTCCTCTCGCCCATGTTTTGAATAGCAGATGTCCAACTCTTCATTTTTATTCTTGCCAACCATCCAACCTTTAGATTCATAAAAATGGTAGAACTTTCTGGATCTACAGATACGCCTTTTTCATCAATGTACGCTCTAATTTCTTCAATCGTAGGTTTTGACAAATGGTTTTCGTCTTAGATTTTTCGTTTTGGTTTTGGATCATCTTCGGTTTTGTTCCACACTACTACTTCGTTAAGTAGTATTTATATCTTTCAGTCTTATGTCTTTCTATGTGGTACTGTTGTTGATACAGTTGTTGTTCCACTTGTTGGTACTGTTGTTGTTCCACTTGTTGGTACTGTTGTTGTTCCACTTGTTGGTACTGTTGTTGTTCCTTTTGTTGATACGTTTGTTGGTACTCAGTACTAACAAGTGAAATAATTGTGTATTCAGCAGATTGTTGGCCACTTCTTGATTTCCAATCAATCAACCCATATTGTTTCAACTGATTTCTTGCCTTTTTGAACACCTGAAATTGATAAGCCTGTCTTGAATGCAAGGCGTGATAAAGATACTGTAAAGGTTGAATCCATCTAGCCTTGTTACACCTTTGCAATAATTGAATGTAAAAGCAAACGTGCTGTAGGTGATAAACTCTCGTTTTCATCGACCCAATCATCAAATGCATTAAGTTCCGCCATATAATTCATAAATGTTACCTACTAATTTTCTGTATCTTCGTTATCTTTTGCTATTCAACAGCATTTCCATGAATTGATGGAATGGAGCTTCTTGCATATCATCCTCTTCCTCTAATTGTGCCAATCCATCAATCATATCTAATACGCGTGCAACTCTTTTAACTCTTCATTGTAACTGTATCCGAATTGTTTTTCGTTCTTCATAAAATTTAATCCTTTTGTGCAATCATAAATTTAATTAGTTTATCTTGTCTCATTTGATTCGCTCCTTTAATGTTTCGTAAACTTCTTCATGGTAACTACCATGTGCCATGTTGTGGCATTCTCTGCATAGGCATGCTAGATTAGATAAGCGACTGTCGCCGCCTCTGAGATCTAAATAAGATGTGATGTACTTCTGTAGCAGGTGCTTGGCAAAGTACACATAGCCCCCATCACGTTCTATAGCCCACTTTCCGTGTTCACTGATATAATTGTGTCCTCCACCCTTACTTTTGTTCATCCATCCCTCCCAATCTTCTAATAGGCTGTTCACTTCCTCTTGCGTTTTTGTTTCTATTCCTAATTGAGTAGCCTCAGATACTAAGCAGTCAATAAGCCTTGCCATCTCTTTGGTATCATAAGTACTACTCCCATAATGAGGCATGTATTACCTTGTAGCCGTTTAGTTTGCTGTTTCCTACATCCTCAACGATCCACCCAATCCCATTGGATTGCCATATTTCTGTAAATCGTTCTACAGCCTCCGTCTTGATTGGCATAGGGTGTAAAAAGGCTTGGCAACCTTTGATAGCTTGCCTATATACATCCTCACGGCTCGTATATGTGCCATTCTTTGAAAAGTTCCTCAGCTATCTTTTGACAAAGTACCCAACAATAGCTGTTGGCAGTCAATGACCGCCTTTCACGATGTAGCTCAAAGCTCTATATTATATTTTTGTCTTCCTGTATTTGGTTTAATACCTCCACCCCTGCAGGCACCATCAACATGGCACCCACTGGGTTTTGACTATCTGCAAGCTATCAACTTGCCACTTCATAAGCAGTCGCCCAATCAAGTAATGCTTTTAATTCCTCCTCGCTTAACGATTTGGAGTTTTGTTTTTCCGAACATCTTCATCATCTGTTCGCCAATCGTTTTGTTATCAATTCCTTTTATTCCCATTTGCTGTTTAATGGAGTTGAAATATTCTTCTTTGATTCGCTTTTCTTTCATCGCATTTGTCTCTTGTGCTTTTGATTTAGCCTTTGTTTGCGTTGAATTAGCCGTATAAGCGTCTGTGTCTGCATCCTTGGTATCATCAATGCAGAATAATCCATTTTAAAACATACTTCCTCGCATAGAGGATGTAGCACCAGTGATTTGGCTTGGATCCATTCCCTTTTTATCTAACGGCTCTTTGGCAAATGCACTGTTGGCTACCGCTCCACCGTCTGCACCATATAATGTGGCTGTTGCCTTGATGTAATTATGTTCTCCGATTGTCACAATTTCATCACTGATTACCAAGCATGTATTGGTTTCTTTTAAATGAGGTTTGACCCCTCCAAAAATATCCTCAGCAACTGCGGTAATGGTATTTACCAAATGGATTGAGATTGCCCTTTCAGTGCTTTCAAATTCGATTGAATGTAATTCAATGATTGATAGATGTTCATTGTCTGCATTATTTCTCATCCTTTCCAATTGTTACTTTTAAACTTGTAGTATCTACCAGTCTTGCACCAGTTACTTCAACACCATCTTGTAATGCCTTTTTGATGGCTGTTTTGTCTGCCTCTACCTTAGTTTTAATAAACTCTATAGGTAATGCGTTCATATCTGTTACCTCTGTAGATACGCCCTTGCGGTACGTCAATTTATGTGGACCATACAACATAGTACTTTTGAGATTGCCTGTTTTTGCAACTGCTCTTGCAAGTAGGATTCTAGCCATATCCTTTATTCTCATAGCCCTTGGCCACTTCATCAAGCCGTTTCTTTTCGGCTTTGACCATTTCCACGTTGTACTTATGTTCCTTTACTAATGCACAGATATTCTGTACTTTTACATCGAACTCACCATCAATGGCCTCTAAGTGTGTCTTGGATCATTTGCCAATCTTCCGACCCTATCTCGACCTGCTCCATCATGCTAGCTACTTCTTGATAATTCTCTGCTAACTCCATATAGCTTCATCCTGTCTGTTTCCTCCTAGTGTTTTTAAATTAAAAGTGTGCTATAATTAGCGTAGTCATATTTCTGCTCCTTATTTAGGAGCGTTGACCCTCATTTTTGAGGGTCTTTTTTATTCCTTGTAATAAAAATCAACTGTATATTCTGATGTTTTCGCAATTGTACAAACTATCAAGCCTTTCAACGATGTTTTTCCCATACCTCTTCATCATCGTTACCAGTTACAACAATATTGAATGGTATTTTTACCGAACCCTCGACAATATATCGTTTCCTTATACTCACCCCCTTTCACTGCTAATCTAATTTTGCCCTAATGTTCTGAATATTACCTTGTCTATTTTTACATTGAACTTCTGATATACTTCCGCCTAGATCTTATCAATAGCCTCTTCTGTATCATCTGCCCTCACCTTGACCAATATAGGAACGCAAGCAATCACGTTGGCTACATATTTGTGTTTTTCCTTTCAATGCTTCACCGCCTTTCACCTTTAACTGCATACCAGGGCGAATGTTTCCATCCTTGAAGTTGTTATTCTTAATAATCTCTTGGATCACTAGCGAACATCTTCTTCCTCGCCTACGGCATCCTAGCAATTCCCACAATGTGTCGCCTTCATGTACTGTTATAGTTTTTATTTTTCATATTCCACCACATTAGATGGATATGTAGCACCAAATATAACCATTGCCAACATAGGTACTAATGCCACCATCACAGCCCTATCCCATCGGATATGGGTTCTTTTTATGTCGTCTCATCTCATCAACTCCTTTATCTTTTGTAAATACACCCCTTGCTATAGGGGCATTGGTGTGGGTGATACACTGCCATCGAATGCATCGAACTCTTCAATGGCCTTAGCGATTACATCACATGGTGGGTATAACTCGCCATATAGATATTTTCAGAAACGCTCGCTTACTAATGCATAGCCTTTCCAGCGAACTGGTCTTGCGTTAATATTATTCCTCGTAGCGAACTTTCAAATTCACTGCGTGGGTTTCTTGCACTTCCGTTCATTTCTGCCACCTCATTTGTTTGATATTATGTTGTTAGTAGGCAAGCTGTTCTATTAGATCACCTGCCTCGACTGTAATCACATTCTGAACCTTAGAAGAACTTCGCTTTTAATCTGCGATTTTTCTTCTCGTAGTCGATTGTTCTCACGTTTTAAATTTCAAATTTCCCAAGGGTGAACTCTTCACCCCCATCAATGAAAGCCTGTACATTCTTGGCACTGTATACCATAGGTTTTACACCTTTAATCGGTACCAGTATGCCCCTATATTTGTAATTCATTAAGGTGCTTTTGGAGCAATGGAGCATGTCCATCACTTCCTCGGCTGTGTATGTTCGCTTATCCATATTTACGCTCCATAGTACTCAATGAATGTTTCTTTTGGTCTAACATCTCTTGCTTTGAAACTAATTCAAAATCAGCTACCACCTCGGTAGGTAATTTGTACCAAAGTTCCAAATCTCAACGAACCCACCATCCATTGGATAGAAGATTTTGGCGAATTTCCAAGAATACGACCAATCGTAATTATTAACTTCTACCCTTGGATACGCATATACAGTTACCAATTCACCAGTAGGTGTGAACTCGCCCCACCAGCCTTTTTGGAATGTAAAGCCATCTACTACTTTCGGTTCATCAAACTTTACTAATTTGTTCATATTTCTGCTCCCTCTTATTTACTCTGATTCATACGCATGTTTGAAACATTCATCTAAACCAATAACTTCTTTTTCCATCTCGGTATATAATTTCAAAGGTTTAATGTTGTTATGTGTGACACACATTTTCGCCTCGAACTATGTAAGCTTCAAACAATTTTCTGTAGGCATTATCATTAGTTTTTATAAGCAGCTAAGCATTTTTGTCCCACTTCACTTTTACTTTTATGTTCTTTTCTAGCTTTTTGGTATTCAGTCATATTTCTGCTCCTTATTTCAATATTTCCCATTCAGCTTTCATTTCTAAATATCTTGAGTCGGGTTCAATTCCATAAAAATCAATATATAAACCTACCTGCATCATGTTTTCCTCAAAGCCAATTTTGAACACCTCTTCGTGTGTTTCTTTATATTTTTCTTAACCACTTTTTCAGCATAACCTATGTATTCCTCGTATTTTTGTTTTACTTTTTCTAATTCAGTCATATTTCTGCTCCTTAATTTCATTCATGGAATCTTGGATCTTTTTCAAAAATTTCCTAATTCCCAATATACTTTTGGCTTTTGCCAATTCACATTTTGTCAGCGTTAAATATTTTGCGTAAATTACTCATTCTATAAACTTTTTAAAAAGCCTTTCCGCCCTCGTTAATCGCTTGTATGTGCATAGATTCCAGTTCTTTATTTTGTTCTTTTTGTTAGATTGGTTAATGCCATGTTCTCACCTCCCATAGTTCTGTTAACCCCATTCGTTTTAATAGTTCGATTGTCATACTCATTTCTGTTTTAGTAAAATTTCCCTTTTGCCTCATGTAAACAATGATGAATGTTTGTTTTAGCCATTTGTACTAATTCTTTTTATCTTCATTTTGTTTTGTTGGTAATCATTATTGTGCGTTTTCAAAAATAATACCTCGGATAGCAAATTTTTCATTCTTTGTCATGTTTCTGCTCCTTATTTGTAACTCTTTTTGTTAACTTTTAAGCTAAAAATATCTTGCATGTTGATTCTTTTTATCTTTTTATTGAAATATTGATATATTTTTCATCATCTCTTTTTGTTTTAAAACGCCCTCTTTCCATTTTTCTTTCATGTTATAGTTAACTCTTGAGATTCCTATCACCTTAGCAATTTGCTCTTGTGTGATATTATATTTTCTTAGTTCTGTAATCTTAGTCATGTTCACTCTTTGTAATCTTTTGTTACCTTATGATTGCATTATAAAGTAATCTTTTCGTTACGTCAAGCAATTTTTTTGTTAACATTTTTGTAACTCTTTTTATCGTAAACATTTTTGTTACTATATCAATATAAGGAGTAATCTATATGAGTACGATTGGACAACGAATCAAGGAATTGAGGATTAGCCATAATATGACTGGTTCTGAATTAGGTCAAAAAGTTAAATATCACTAGAAATGCTGTATCTCAATGGGAGACAACAAACGTATACCAATCTACTGCAACGCCATCAGAGATAGCCAAGTTATTCAACGTAACAACGGATTACTTGCTCGGCAGAAGTTCCACCACTAACGATTCAAAATCTGATAAACTATGCTATCCCACTTACAAGTGGTGTTCGCATTCAGTATTAGGTTCTATCGTTGCGGGCATTCCAAAATACGGCAGTCACTGAATATGATGAGTGGTTGAAATTTCACATTCGCTCGCCTTACGTGGTGAATATTTTGCACTACGTATTAAAGGTGACTCAATGGAGCCTACCCTGTTTTGACAGTGATATTGTTGTGATTGAGGGCAACAACCTGATATTGAAGATGGAGAAATCGCGGCCGTTTCTATTGCGAGGGCCATGAACCATCAAAACGTATACCACCGTTCAGGATGGCATAGATATTGTAGGTGATAGTGAGGCATTCCCTAGAATGTTCTGTAGATCACGATATAGCGACTTTTGCCAGTAAGGATTATGCGGTGAGCAGTGAGGTTCGAAGAGTTTGTAGGAGGCGGAAATATGGGTACATTTATTGCGGTATTACTCGGTTTTAGGATGATCAGTTTTATCCTGATGTTTATTATTGGAATGATTTCACCAAAGAGGGCATTGCCGCTGAAAAATCCAACACGTGGCAAAGTTCTTGGTTACTCTGTTGGTGGCTTTTATTTTAATGATTGTTTTATTAATCGTTATGTGGCAAGATGGACTCAGATTCTGCAAACAGTGTCAATTCTAAAAGTTACTGTAACAGCCGAACAAAAGAACAAGCTAAAAATGACGCTTAGCGATTTTACAAGCTACACCACAAAGTGTAGATGAAGTTGAAAAAGTGACATGGTATAAATCATGGGGTGCTGACAAATATCCTCATGAGCAATGTATGTTGAGCTAAACAGTTGATGGCGATAAAAAGTTACCAATATTTTAAAAATTTGTTCACTTTGATAGCGGTATTGATTGGAGTTTTCTGGGATAAAGTGATATTCTCCACGAATCAGGCAAATGGGGAATTGAAGCTTGAGCATTTGCTGGACAAAGCGGAGATAGATGGGATACTCAAATCGTAATCGGGTGGCAAATATGAAACGTTAGATATTCCATACGACCAAACACTGTGATGGCATCAAATTATTGCTAGATTTTAAACCCTATTATCGCATACCAGGTGAAAAGGCTAAATATGACTACCACGTTCTGCAGAAACGTTACAAGGTACAACGCTCCATGCAACTGCATCGAGATTTGAAATTGATTAAAATTCGCCCTACATAACTATCCCCTCGCAGGGGAATAATTTACGATAAATTAAGAACATATGTTTTTATCTAACTCAACTATTGGAATATTTCCAATACATGGTACTTGCATTTTCTGCAACAACCATAGAAAAGGAGCAATCATGGCTAGTTATTCCATCTCTACACGTCAAAAAGATAAAGGGTGGCAAGTTATCGTTAGCTACAAAGATAGATACGGCAAATGGCGTCAAAAAGCAAGCAAGGTTTCGCCACTAAACGACAGGCGAAAGACTACGGCGATGTGATTGTGAAAGACATCAAGAAAAATTGCTGTTCATTAATAGTCAAGAATTTTCAGATATAACGTTCATCGAATTTGCTCGCCTATGCTGACGATGTAAAAATAATCTACGAGTAAATACGTTATTGGCATATGATAATAATGCATATACACCTAGATCCATCGATATGAGTTGCAATCTACTACTTACTAAATAATCCATAAAATCGCCTCTAGAGATGCCCCTGTCGGAAAGCACCAAGCATTATGTATTCTCCATGCTTAAAACGAGTGTTTACGCACGCAATAAAGCGGTATAATTTAATGGTGAATAATCCTGTTGTCATTAATTTAGACGCAAGAAAAAGAAAAAGAATTAGAATTATATCGGATCAAGAATTGTCTGATTACTTCAAATCAGCAGATGCATCCTCACACTATTTTATAGCAGTAAAAATATTGCATTATACTGGCATGCGTGTTGGTGAGTTGTTGAGCTTAACATGGGATAACATCAATTTCGACAATCTGACAATCACCATTAATAAGCAATGGGTACGTTTGAATGAAAATAGAGACGCACGGACTCGGACCACTAAAAACGAAAAATAGTTATCGTACAATCCTATCGCCATCATTGTCAGATGTTTTGTTGGAGTATAAAGCACGTTGTACTACCGATAGACTTATTCCTATATATTCACCTACCCTTGTGCACGAATATACAAACGCCACATTAACAAACATACGACTCATGATTTTGGACACATAGCAACTAAAACTACTGCAAAAGGCGTGAGACATTAAAAAACAGTTGCGTCTTTGTTGGGCGATACAGTAAATACTGTTATAAAAACGTACATCTACTACTCGGATGAGATGAGAGAATGCTCGCACTCAAATATGCCAAATTTTCGACTAATTTTATTATGACGTTTATATGACGAATAAAAGAACCGCATGAATGCGGTTTCTTTTATATATGAGATTTCCCTTTATTATACGATACATTACCGATATTTACAACAATATCAAAATCCGCCAAATATCATGTTGGCCATAATTTTATACTTTGATTTTTTATTTCTTAACTACCAATATATGACGTTCCTTTTTGCCGTTTTCTACCGTCATAGATCCAACAACGCGGTGTTTTCTTGTTTTGTTTTATAACACAAAAAAGCCTACCACCATATTGGGCGATAGGCTCACAAAATATATATTGTGTATCGATTCACGAATATTGTATAATAACATTAATAGCTATTAACAAAATAGGTGAATTAGTATTTCTATTAAGTCGTAATTTGTATGTTTCTCATAAAAACTGGCAACAAATTCAATGAGTTCCAAAACTTTAGAAAATACGTCAGGGTTCCTCCTTTCAAAAAGGGACATCTAGTGCTGATAACACTTCGGATGTCCTCTTTTTTGCCTGTTAGGATTATAATTTTTGATTTCTTTTCCAATATTGGCAACAGTGCTCCTGCTGTTGGATCACATTGATGTATACACGGTTCCACCTTCACCCACCATGATTTGATGGTTTTGATTTCATCCTAATGGCTGTGTTACTCGCTCCAATTCATTATACCATTCCTCGATAAGCCTGTGTCCTGCCTTTCAACACAAATCCGCGTATTGGCACTTGCTAACTCTACACCTTTATCAAAATTGTTTATCGATTCATATATGTATACCTCCTATTGGTCATCAATCAGCTCTGTAATCTCGCATAACATGCACAGACCTTGGTTATAATGTCGACCTACACCAGGCACCGCATTCAGTGGCAATGTCGCGTTGTCTACACCATTCCATCAACATAAATATCGCTAGCGGTACCCAATGTGTTGAGGTTTGGTACTCGCCTACATCTTAAGTGTGTAGCTACAACGATAGCCACTAGTAATGTGTGGCTGGGTCTACCTACTGTTTCTCCGGATATTGTCAATGAATCACCAATCGCTTATCAATAACATGGTCTAATACGTTGACCATCTACCGTATGCCTGTCACAATTACAAAGCGAACCGTAATCGTAGAAATACTTGCCTACTTTCATTTGTATAACCCTCCTTTTGCTACTACCACCGATATAATGAATTAACCCGCACTCACCGCAATGTTGGTGTGAATTCATTTCATGTGGAAATGACAGCCATAAATAATGCAACAGTTAACCCTATTTGCCACCACCATATCGGTATTCCTACTCCACGATATTTGCCCCTCTCCCTTAATTCATCTATGCGGTAATATTACGAATTTACACCGATGCCTTAATGCTTTCAATTCTTTGGACAAATCAAGCAATCGTTCTTGCGTCTCTTTCAACGTTTTCTTTCAATTCTCCGATTGATTCGGTCAGATGTTGCATAGCTAACGGTGTTCATCTTAACGGTATGCTCTGCGTTATTAGTCTGCACCTCTAACCCGTGTTTTGCAATTCATCCTGCTTGTGGCTCGTGCGGGTTTCTGCATTCCTTTTCACGTTCGGTACTAACTTTCGAATCATAACCATACGACCATCTTTACAATGGCAAATATGCCGCAACCAACGTGACAATATCTAATATGCCATAATTCGCCTGTTCCTTTCGTTTTATTACCTAAATTATGGTAACCTCCAAAATCCTAATATATAAACATGTATCTACGATTATTTGCCTTGTACTCCCCATCCTTTAATAGCATGACTGTTGGGCTCTACGTAAAATGCTGTTATTGTTAGTATCTACAGCCTTTCTAATAATTTAATAGGTACGGGGCATCGTTCAACGTGTGCGGATTACCCCTCCATCTCTATCACGTGTCATACGTATATCAAGGTGAAGTTTACCTACCCTGTACTTAGTTCACTCCAAGTAGCCACGACCATCGCCATTTGCACCAGCAACAGCTACTCCCCAAATAACATTAAATACCTAACTTCGCCTATATTTGCAGAAAGGTGTTTGTCCTTGATGACATTATCTTTGTATTTGAATTACCTTTTGTTTTTAACTGTTCGATATCACTTTTATTAGCTTTTTCGTTGCGTAAAGCCTTGACATCACGGTGCTGACCTTAGCTGTTTTATCGCTTCAATGAATTCCCATAGCCTACACCTAACAAATTCACCCGCTGTATTGACACGCTGATACAAAGTCTGTATTCAATCGCCCCAATGAATTCAATACATTGGATGTTGATCTGCTGTCCAATGTTTGTTGTTCATCAACACGCAATCGTTTGTTGATACTTTCAGCCTTTTAACCCCACTTTTTGTCTGTTTCGATGTGAGTCGAAATCTCCTTTAACGTAATCGAAGACGTAGCAGGCACCGCCCTACTACGCTGGCGATTTCCTCAGTTACTTTAGATGTAATCACTGAACATCAACCATTACTTGTACCGTTTGTTTCAGCCAATACACGGCCTTTTAACGTAATATCCTTGCCAATCTCTTTTACAACCAATGTAATACGTTCTACTAACTTCATGCTAATTACCTCGTTCCAAAATGTATAACGTCGAAGAAATCTCTATCTTCGAATAGTGCTTTCAGATCATTTCCCCATTCTCATAATCAAATCCACCCCATTATCACGTGGATTACTAACGACCCTATAAGGCTTGTTATATCGTATCGTTACCTTGTTCATCAGATACCTCTTACATAGGCACGACCAAAGCAATGCCATTAGTTTGACCATCGACCTCTTGCACGATGTCGTAATACAATACTGCACCATGTGATGGTATTCTACCTACCGCCTTCATTTGCTCAGCGGTCAACGTCAATACTACTGCTCCTGTAGCCATCATACTGTGCTAACACTGGTAACTATCATCAACATGTCGCTTAAATACTGCTGTGAATGTGCCACCATCAAATTGACTATGCTTATATCGTCATTCGAGATTAACTCAACCACGTTATCAATGCCTGTATAGGTTCAATATTTGCTCGTACTAATCCGCCATGCATCCATTACCTCTTTCTTTTACACGATAAAGGTCGACCACTTGGGCCGACCCTCTATCATCAATCTTGTGTGCTCTTCTTTACTCGTTTAACCAATCCATTCTGCTACTGCCTCAATGTAGGCTACTGGAATTACTTTTGACCCTCTTTACGGTCTTTCTTTGTTAATGCATATTTTCCTGCGGATACTAAATAACCATAAATTGGAATCATAAGTTGCTTGTACTTTCATTTGTCATTTCCTTTCGCAATCATAAACTGCTTTTACATTATATTTCGCCTCGCTTTCTTCCTCACTTGGAGATAACGTTAGCTAATAATTCATATAATCCTGCCACTGTCCGATAATTCCTCTATTGATGGGTGTTAACGGATTATCTTCGTTGGCTCTTCATGTAGTAGCTCTTCGCTGGTTCTTCTTTTGGTGGCTCTTGTAGTTATCACCCTCAATCAACCGTATCTCCATGATTATATACTTCTGTGCTTTCAACGGATGTATAACCCTCGATTGGTTCTATGGGTGTTTGGATGTGATAACACAAAACCTAATATCGAATATAATGCGTATATTTGTCCTTTCTTTAGCTATACATAAGACGTGGGTATAGCTTTTTTTCTTTCATACACTACATGTTACCAACTCGTCTATATCTTGCAACAACTTTGTAATCTTTGAAATTCCTGCAATTGTAAATACCACGTTCCTTTATTTAAATCATCTTTCTGTGAAAATAAAGGTCCCCATTATCGACTCAGTATCTGAGTCCATCTGAATTTACAATGTTTGTAACTGGTATCTTAAATCCATAGGTACCATGTCATCATGCTCATAAACCTCTTTTCGCTTGTTTGGTTTCTTTAGGTATCAACACTTATCACTATATAATGACCTCGTTAATTGAAAAACCACCACAGGAACTGGTGCTGGCTCCATCTGCACCACACCAATGCTCTACTTTCATCGCCGTAATCTCAAATCCCGACTTCCTAAATGATTAGTCTATTGTTGCTCCTGGCCTTGCCCTCGGAAGATACACTGAATGTGCCACTGGCATTCTTTAATGTCGTACCAATGATTGTGCTACCTGTAATTTGTGCCACCTGTCAACGTGCCTACGTTGGCAGTGATAGAGCTCAACGAATCTACCCCAGTTTTGTCAGCAGCTGCTTTTAACCTGCTGTATCTTGCTCGTAATGATGTTGTCATCGGCTTCGCTTTCCCTGTTGCGTGCAATAATTTACCATCAATCGGTATTGCCATCAGGACAAATTAATGCGTGAAATAATCTCTTGACCGTCCAGCGACTTCTGACCTTGCGTTACCTTTAATCGATACTGTTCTTGACTTGTGTTGTGAATTGACGTTTGTTATTCATCTCGCACTGTCTGATTGATTAAATTATCCAAGGCAGTAATACGGCTACTCATTCCAGTTGCTTGGTTAGTTACTGTTTGCACCTTGTTATCGATAGCTTGTACAGTCCTTGTCTAACTCTTTTGTTCTTGCGTCAATATTGGCATTGCGTCATTCTGTGCTTTCGTCAATTCAGGTGGTATTTTCCTTGTTACCAATTACTCACTACTCAATCACCTCGCCGAATATGTCTACACCAAAGCGACTTTACTATGAACACCTGCCTCTATTGGTATGAAAATAGTGTTTGATGTAGATTGGTATACGTTGTTCATTCACGCAAATATTGGCATGATGTGACCCCTCGGAATAGGAGATATGTAACGATAACCCATTCATGGTAGTTTAACAGTTGCATCCTGTGAAGTGTTATTGGTTTAGGTGCATTGTGTTCCAACATGGCGGGTGGGTATCCTTTGACTGGATTAATGTGCATACAGATACACCGTGCCTTGCCTGTTTTTGTATTATTAGAGAGGCGGTAGTGTTGCTATACGCCAAGCAATCATGTCATTACCTGTTGCGGTGTTCAATCGGACTTCGTAAAATCTAAAGTAAGCATTGGTTACCTCTCGCCAATTATAAATAGCTTGTTCTGCAAATCAGATCGTGAACCATCAGGCGTATTCGGTTTCAACTTTCAATACAGTCTGTAAAGGTTTAACGATACCCTCAGGATAGTTCGGTGGTGTCTTTGACACCGTTTCACATCATGCGTTTTGCCTACTTCGCGTTGGCTTATCACGGTTGATGGTACCATCTCCGCCATGAATCCACCAGCGTACCTTGTTCACGATACCATACCACCACCGTGGATAGTGTTTTTTAAGTTGAGCGGTGTAAACTTAACCACCAAATCATAAGCAATCCTTGCCCGCCAACCCTAATTGGCGGTACTTGTTGGATAGTAAACTCAACACCTCTGAGATAAATACTCTTGGATGGTGTATTCGTATTGCTTAACTCGTGAAATATCCTCTTGTTGTACCTAGATTGTTGAGCGATGTAAACTCGCATAAATCTTCTTGCCTACATCTTGCTTGCGGTACGGAATACGCATAAAAGCCTCATCGAGACGGCAGCTTATCCCTACTATGACTACCTATGATGTATTGACGACCTCTAACAAAGTTATTCAGTGTTACAGTGTATCTGTTGAGTGTAGCCGTTTCGCCAGGATAGACATTCGCCATTGATGTAACAAGCATTATTCCTCGTTCTGCGTCAATATGTGTGCCTCTTCAACACCGGCGTGACCATGCCTTGCGGACAATAGAATTACCCTCAGCAGATAGCGGACTTACTAACCACCTATCCGTGCTGTGGTGTTAATCATTCCCATAGATTGGAAGTTCGCTGTCGGATCATCACTCATCATACTTCGCACCTCCCATTCTACTGGTGTGATACTCCGACCACAACTCTTGACCTTTCCCATCACATCGGCGGGTGGTTGAATAGATGTAGCATCAATGACTGAAACAGGCTTGTGCAATGCAAATGGTCGGCACCGTTCTCATGCACATCATACTTTGTGAGTGCATACACTCCTGCAGGCTTACCAATCGCTGTGATTTGTAATTCACATGTTGCCTCTTAGCCCATCCAGTGATTACCGATTTGCTTATGAGGGGTCACGTGCTTTCCGTCAATGTCACTAAGTCGCCTGGCTCTAATCCTGAAATGCCCAATCCCAGATTTGAACGAATATTGATTCCGTTCATATAGTCGTTCATATTGTATTCCATAAATACATTGCCCTTTGCTTTTGCCAGATGTAATGAGCCGAATAACTCAGAGCAGTTTCATACCATTTCGTTGTACATCTGCTAACACCTCGAATGTGACAGCCTCTTTCTCATAGGAATTAGCACAGTTGATAAACTCAACTTTCATAGCCGTATTATAGCTTTCACTGTTCGATTTGCGTTTGTACTCGACTAGTCTTACCCATCGCACCACTTAGGAAGTCATCTTTGGTTGGAATCGTATTGAATTTGGTGTGGATCCCGTGACTTGATGGGCTTATCTGCCAAGAATTTTGCAATCTTCCATTATCGTTTGACCAAAACAGATACTTGATTACAGATATCAGCAATATAAGATACACGATTTGCTGTGCTTTCTTCGCCTTACCGTCTGGCGGTGTACTAATCAGAATATCTAACCTTTTGGTACTCTCTAAAATTGTCTATCCATCTATTGCTGTTCTTCAATGCCTATGCTTTTCCAGCATGCACGATGTAATCAGCAGGTTGACATCTACCCATCACCAGTGTTGAGCAATTGTCGCCCCTTATCTCAAGTGCAGACGTTGGCAACCCCACTCTATCATACATATCGACCACTCTCCGTATGCCCAACCACTATAGGCCGTGCCCATCGATTAACTTACCGACCATATACGGCACGGTAATTTGCTCTCTATTACCTAAATAAGCCGTTAAGCCTTTATCGTTAGGATATTGGTATACTTCCTTATCAATCCATACTTTGCCTATGCGCTGGTGCGATACTCACATAAACCAATAGCAACAGCAACCGTATATGTATAAATTGATACTGGTGTTCTGCGCCACCCTTACCTACCACGCGTGATTTTCTGTGTTCATGTGCTGTGAAATCTTCCCACTGAATAATGTTGCCACTTAATCGTGTAGTGCCTAACACCACAGGAACGACTTCACCATAACTCGCACTATTGATTTGGTGTAATTCTGTCCGCCTTGATGCTTGATATTCTCACGACCAAATAAGCCACCCATTAATCAATCTCATATATCTGTAAACCGCACGCATACGGCTGCCTCTGCATCGTAAAATATGATGTCGTCTAAGCGATGTAATGTACCGGCCAACATGGCATGTACCACCATATTATCACCAATATAGATAACACCATGGCTAATGCACCGCCCATATTGGTAGAATAAGGCCGCCTGCCTTAAATCGTCAATATCAACCTCGTGAGCGACCAACTCCATATGTTCAAAAACTTGTCTTCAGATATGCAAATGCCACTCGTGGAATAGTGTTCAGTGGCATATCGCCCTCACCTATCAAGTTAGCGTCCAATTAATACGCCTAACATCAAATGAGCACAATCAACCCCATGACCTTCAGCCATGGAGTTATCGCTTATGTGATGCCTAACCAGTTCGCGCCTCTCTTACTATTGCCTAATCCCTATCATCCGTGTCGTTTTCCTTTAGTGGCATAGTGTTTGCCCTGTTCTAAAAATTATTGAATTTCTTCTTGCAAGTGACGGGTGTTTTGTCACAACCGGGACGATGTACACCTCGTCACCTACGGATGGTTTGAGCCTCTGACGGTGTGATGAAATATATTCTGAATCCATCGTCTTTCATTACCTGGGTTGTCTGTCCTGCTGGTGGCCCATTGAGCCATTCAATACCACCTGCAGTGTAATAGCCGTATCATGGGTATTCAACACAACTGTATTTGTGGTCTGGCCGTATTTACTACCGCTCGCTTGCGGTAATCCTTAATATTCACTACACATTCGCCATCGCCTGCATTATGCAGCGGGCATTGAAATTGTGCTGATTCGAAGCCATTCTGTATTGAGCTTTTGGACAACAGATTTAACCTCTAATTATGTAATATCAATCCTCACCACTCTTTGCTGGCGTTTCCTTGGAATAAATCAATCCACTAATGACCGTGCCACCATCACCAAAAGAATACACGAATAAGGCGAACTATAGCACCATCAAAGCCACCATTATGGGCTACTGTCATGATAGGTACTCCGCCTATATAGTATCCAGTAGGTTAGAATGGATGGTTAACGTTAATTTATACACTGACCTTTGAACTCGTCTTGATTTGAGAGTTCTTGTGATAGTGTTATCAACTCCAGTACACTTTACCACCATAGCAGCTTATCTTTATCAGTGTCTGCGTAGTAATACGATGCTCCACTCTTGAGCCGTGTATGCAAATCACTGACATGAATTGCTTTGTTGTATTCAAGTGTGTTTCACCTAATACAATGCTAACTTCTTTTCATCGCACTGTCACCAATTTCATCTTTGAACTTCGCGGTGTTCTTATACGCAATTCAGCCAAAGAATCACCCGCAAGCCTAACTTTCCAATAATACGAATAATCAGCTGTATGTTTGCGTCATGCGGTATTTCATCGCCTGCATGCAATCGAATTAAACCATTATCCACCTCGCATGGTCTTGACCATTCACATATAACGACGTCTTTATTAATATGGTAGATAGGTTCGTCGTCCTTCATCGGCGTAATGCTTGCCATTCTCTCGTTGCTCAGTGCCTAACTTGATACCGATTTCTTTATTGTCACTCAGGGATCAACCATAAGAATGGTTCGAAGCCACCTTTGACATGGCAAAAAATCCATCTCTTGCTGGTCTTCCGTCAAGTGAGCAAAGATGTAGTGTCGTCCATTGCGGTAACTGCCAAGTGGTCATAGTTCTTGCCTTGCACTACCAGCCGTTTTTCGTTACCATTCCATTTTGCATTTCGTTGATTTCCACGCCAGTATAATTTGCGGGAATATCTTCCCAATTTCTCCATTACCACACCCCAACTACATACCAAATTCGTTCAGTGTTCGCCGTGAATTGACGCAATACTGCTTACCGCCTGTATGTTCTAACCAACTACCGAATGAATGAGCGTCAATAACGCCCCATTCAATGTAATATTGCTACCTCCGCCATTTCTGGATACCCTCACTAATCGACTAAATACGGTATCGAATAATGGTAATACGGCCTCTGAATATTGACCCTCGCCAATTTCTGCAAAGGTACGACCATATAAACCCCGCCTGTTGCCATCTTCATTTTTAGTTTAGATTATTCCTGACCCTGCATTACTTACATCTAATCTGCCACTTAACATGTTACCGCTTCTTGTTCCACCATCAGTTCCACTGCCGATGTAGCAGTGGTGTAAGCAGTCATACCAGCATTGCACTAGCACCTGCTGTAGCCATTGACACTTGCAACGCTAATTGTGACCATGATGGAATTTGAGCATTAGCTGACGCAATACTTGCCGCCTCTTGTTTCTTTTGTATCATCTGTCCAAATACTAAACTTTTGAAGTTGCCGCCCAATTTTATTATAATCCGCTACTGCCTTAAGCATTGCCTTGCCTAAATTTTTGGATAGCTGATGATAAGAGTGGCTGTACCTTATGCTGTCCACTAATGCTATAACTAATATGGTATTCATACTGTGATTGATTTATCCATCATTTCCTGCAATGAAAAATGCGATTCTTTAACCGCCTCGATATATTGATTCATCAAGTCTTTTTTCATTTCGTAGGAATTTTGCTGTTCTACATATTCATCGGTGAGTGCAGTTTTTAAAGCGTCAAAGTTTTGGGTGCGTAACGCCTCTTGAATTGCAAACTCTGTTTCTGCACAGTCCTTGCAATTTCAGCACGTTTTTTATTTAAATAATTCCAACTGTGCTAACTCTTCTTGCCGTTTGCGTTCAGAATACGTAATTCTGCCATCCTCTGATAATTCATAAGCGATGTTTTTTCTTTTAAGTGGTCAATCTCTTTTTCTGTCTCTATCATTCATTTCTGCGAACGCATCCTCATTTGATAGCGGTCTGTAATGTCACATTGCATCTGCGTGTTCTTGGTTTAATTTCTTCGAACGGTGAAACAGATCCAGTAGAATCAGTCGTAGCAGCCTTAATATTAAATGCTACATCCATATCTCAATTTCGTTCGATTTCTCGAACTCGCTTAGCCTCTTCATATAAAGCTTGCTCTCGTTTCTTGGCATATACATTTTTATTAAGCATATCAAATCTTCATTATGGCGAACATTATTTTCTTTAGACTTTCTAGTTCTTGAAGTTCTTTCCTACGCCATGCCTCGACTTCATCTACTTTAGTTCCCAAGCATTTGGCGGTATCGTCTTCATTCATGGGCTCACTTGGCTTCTTCTAAGGCTCGTTCTAACTCTTTGCTATTATCCTTGCCTTGCCGCATTACCGCCATGACCTTTTTTTGCTTCCTGCACCGCCTCCTTACCGCCTCCACCTCCGCTTTCAACCTCTCCACCAGTCTTCTCCCACCTGTCAAGGCACCTGCAACATCACCTACAGCATTGCTTTGAAGTTTTCAACATCCTCTGTCCTATTCATTTGATAAGCCTCAATCTTACCGATATCTACTTTTAATACCTTGCTGAGCCACCGCCAACACTGTTAATGCATTTATTAATTTATTGATGAAACGAATTATACCGTTGATTGCCCATGCCACTGTGTGTACAATGCTATTCCATATTGAGTTCATGGTTGCCCCTAATCCCTCTGTGGCAATTTTTGGCCCAATAAGCGGCAATGTACTGCTGCTAACAATGATTGGAATAGGATTCATGTTCATGACTGCATTAGAAATGCCTTGGGCTCCTGCCATGCTAATGTAGAACTTCTGGCCGCCACCATCAAGCCTTTCATGAACTGCATAGGCCTAACAACCGCCATAATGGCAAATCCTGTGGCGAACATGATAACTTTTAAAGCCATAATCGTGCCATTGTATGCCATAGTCGCCAATTGCCTGCCTTAGTTACAGCCGTCATAGCCGTCGACTGCTATCTCTTTTGTACCGTTAACCCACTAGCAAATGCCATTGACGCAATTCGTACGCCAACAAAATACCCGCCGACCCACCTATCAAACAATACGCCAAACGTCCTAGTGCTATTGATTGGAACACAAATGTTCTTTAAAACCACGTGCCAACCATTTTAATTAACGAGCCCTGTACCACTAATTACCGCCTTAATGCCAAATGCTACTTTGACTAATGCAATCGCACCTGTTGCAACAACAGCCATTGCTTGTGTCAACTCAATCCCATCTATTGCCGTTTTAAAATCTGCTAGCCGTCGTGATAATTCTTCCATGTGACTGGTTGAAAAGCTTGGAACATTACTTCGGATAGTTGCTACTGTCCTACCTCTTGAGATGTCATCGGCATTTCATTGAATTTTGCTTGTGTTTGTCTGCACTATTGAACAATGCATTTTTAATGACCTCAGCAGTAGTGCTCCTTCAGTTCTAACTCTTTCAATTGGCCAATAGGCACGCCATTTCTTGTGAAATCGCCGAGCCAACATCGGAGCATTCTCCATGACCCAGGTTAATTCATCGCCTTGTAAGCGACCTGCAGCCATTGCTTGTGCTGGCGTGTTGCTGGGTGGCCTCGTTAACGTTTGCACCTGACAATTTGAACTGCATATTCAACTGTTCAACGAATGCTATTGCCTCATCATTTGATGAAAAGCTGTCCTTCGCCAACATATTCAGCTTGTACGCTATCAAGCATGTCGGTATATGAACCCCTCGACGTTGGGCTTGGTATACCTTATCATAATGCTAGCCATGAATTGCGAACCATCATTGATTAAATCAATACCGTGCTTTAATAGTACGAATTTATCACTAACAGCAGTGACGCTGAATCGCACCTCTTGACCTTCAAAACGGCACCGCGACCATACCACCATTGGTAATACTAAAGCCTTGAGCTATCGACCCATACCGTTTTAGTACGTTTCCAGCCTTAGCCTACTTCTGCTGCCAGCGGTTGTGCACCATCACTATTGCCACTGATGGTACTTTATCGACTCTAACACCATATACCTCTGCCACGTGTCCATTCTTCAATAGACCTTTGTTCTTCTCGTTTTCCTATCTGCATGCGTTACTGGATGGAACGTTTCCGCATCTTACCTTGATGTACTTACCTTTTACCCAATTTTGTGATCTTTTTTGCGCAATAGGCGTCTTTTACGTCTTGCGTCTTGGTCGCCATCTTATGTTGCCTCGACCGAATCCACGAAATCAAGGAACTAGTTCATCTAGTTCCTCGAAATTGTCATTCGTAAATATCCATATAAATTGGCTTAACTCGTTCTATCCCATTCAAATATGAATGGGGGAGCCGTGTCTCCCCCCCTCTAGTTTTGTTTCTACTTCTGCCTCTTCCTCAGCGATTTTCTTTTTCTACTGTGACGTTACCTCGTTAGGAAACATGCTGTAAGCAGCCTTTGCCATGCCACTGTAATCAAAACTTTGCTGCTGTTTCAACAAATCGTTTAACTCATATTCGTCTGAATCAATCAATTCTTGTATTTTCTTCATAAAAATCTTGCGTGCATCTACTACATTTGTCGATATAATGTTGCATGCCAATAGTATACTTCAGATCATATCGAAATAGCGATGATTCCCTATTGTTATCCTTACTCGCAGTAAGTGCCAGTCTCTGTTTCTAACATTGCTAAACGTTTTTACGTTGTAATAAATTGTTTTCGTTGTTGCCAAAATAGTTTGATAATACTTTCATTCATTCTCTCCTATGCTTGTTTCCAATTCAGATAATGCACCTACATTCCGACCTTTTATGAGTCGCCCACATCACCATGCGGGTTACTAAAAGATAATTCTGTAATAGACGCCCAACCAGTCATATAGACCATTAGGATACTCAAATTTACATTAACTAACTGGTCATCAAGGGATGTGATTGGTGCACGATACCATCATTTTGGCATAGCTAACGTATCCAAGTCGATTGACATTCTTTTAAACCTTGTGTGTGGTTTTGACACCTTTATGAGATGCGTCAATAGAATCTGCCTTACGTGACAATGTGGTGTCTCGTTGGCCACCGACAACAATAATTTCAGCCTGTGGTTTCATTTCGTACCTACATTAACGTAAATAAAATAATTTTGCCTACAGGCATTGCTTGCGTTTATGAGGTGCTAACGCTTTTCTTTGTTCCTACTGTTGTTACTGCTGTTACTCCTTCATCAGCCATGTTATTCTCCTTTACTTAATTACCAAATATCTAAATCATCAATTAATGAATATAGCTTACCGTATCGTGTGACTGCTACATGTGGTCGTATGCTAGCATGTCAATTCTTCTTTCTACGACTAGAATCCATTGATGTTTCTCATCTAACACGCAATAGTGTTCATCTAACTTTGTTGCTGCTCTCGTAAATGGTGGTGCCTTGTCTACTCGTTGTTTCTAACTCAGATGAGCTTGCATAGCCATATTCTAACGGGACTATCTTGGAACCCCGTACCTCTAAATACACCGTCACATCAAGTGTCGTATCCTTAGCAGTACCCAACGCCTCATCACCACGCATAAGGACAACGTGGCCGCAATTCCCACATCTAAATGTTGTGGTGGAGATTGCCCGCAAGGCTACTTCAACATCTCAGTGTAACTCGTTTTATTACCCCTTTAAGGGCTTTCAATGTTTCGTACCACATGTTGCAATAGCGGAATCGTGCGGCAATCTCGACCGTTTTCGCCTGTATTATCGCCCGTTAAATCTTCGGCAGTGAGGTTTTGACTCTAACCGCTGTATGCGTGCGTCATATGTTTTGGATTTGTTCGTGTAATGGTCGTCTCCTCTGTCCTCGGTACGGTGTGCCAATTGCGTAGTATCCTTTTTTGATGTAAAAACCTCGATACGCATACGCGGCCAATAATTTACGCACAATAAAGGGTAGGCGATGTCCTCTCGCTCTGCTCTAGTTGCTGCAAATAGAATAACCACTCATAGGCTTTTGTCATAATGTCTCGGAACTTCACGCCCCCACGCTCATCGCCTAGTCGCTTTTCATATATGTCCTTATCTAAGGTTAATAATTGTAATTATTCGTCTCTGGTTCACTGATCACCTCTTTCAATGCAACCTTTGTATACTTCGCAAAAGATATTGCGTATATCATCTTTATTCTTCAACGCATTAAATAAGAATGGATCGAATTTGGTGCCGGGATGATGTGTACTGCCCTTGCAAATTGAAAACGCCACCCACTTACTCCTTAATGGTGCCCATCTCAATCCTTTTTTATTTTAGGGAATATACTATGCGGGCCGTCCCCTCTCGCAGACAAATGGCCCATGCGGTGCTGATTGCGAATCAATATAAACGATACCGCTGTTTTCATTAAACTTTACGTCAATAGACGCTCTAATTGCCTATTCGGCTTATGAACCTATGATTGGTCTGTGCCTCATCTTGCACCTCGATTGTACTAGCCTTTGTGAAGCAACGGCGTAATCGTTTTGAAATATTACGTACCGCTACTCATTGCCTCAGCTACTTCCAGCTACTTCCTCAGTTGCTCCTCAATGTTTCTTCAATCCCTTCTTTTGCTTTCTTTTGCACGTTTTAGCTTTTCACGTTCTACAGTGTAGCCACGTTCTTGAACCACTCTAACAAGTTTTTCATTGTCAGTCTCGCCTACGCCGTTTACGAATGTAACCAGATGCAAGAAATGCCATTGTAATCTTTTAATGGTGTATACTTTAGCCATGGTTACCTCCCTACTTAACTTTGATGTTACGTAATGCATGCAGACTTGGTCGCTTTCCAATACCACCTGCGACCATTCGCTTACTCGCCACGTTTACAGCACCTGCATGCCAAGATCTGGCAACCCATGGCGATCGGTGCTTGACCTGCCATGGAATTGCATGGAATCCATCTAGCCAAACGTACTGCATATGGGATGTAGTGCCATCTCCTGCTTTAGTAGAATCATCATCATTAGTGCCTGCTTTCGCTCCTAAATCAATCAATGGAATGCCATCCCGCCCGTAGATACTTGGCGACCGAATGCATCTGCTGTTTATTAATGACCACATAGATGTACAGCGTGCCACTGCTTTAATTTTGTTGATTAATTTGGAATTACCCATCAATGCACCTGGGCGACCATCTAACGCAGATAAAAACTCATCCAATTGGTCTAAGAATTTAACAGCATTCTCTGTCCGCACCTTGTCAGAGTAAGATAAATCAATCCCTTTCCGACCTGTTGCATTAATCTCTGTGGAGAATCCTTTAAAAGCCTTTTCTAATCCATCAAACGCAGCATGTGTTCCTAATGCAGAATCACCATTGATTACAGTGTCATTTGAATAAAGCAGACGCTGCCTTAATTTTTGTTGAATTTGCGCTTTAACCTTCTCAACAATACCACCCATTTGGCAATGATACGGTCAATTTCGAATGCTCCACCAAATACTGCAATCAGCAGTGAATTTTTGGCGTGTCACTTCTTGTGGATCATATTCATGATTGATTTCACGGAAGGACGCCGTTGGTTGAGTTAATAAACGTGTATACGCAGCCATCAACGTTGCTCCACCGCCTGTAGGTGATACCACATCATCAAATGTCAAAAGTATCCCATAAGAAATTGGATTTTCGGAACTCATCAATAATCCCAATCACAAATCATCTTGCACGTTCTTTTACTCAGCTGTTACAGCCATGTTTGTTCTCCTTTAATTAATTACTCTTAGTTAAATGTTCACCAATTGACTGTCACCAACCCCACAGGTTGACCACCATCATTATTTCACTCGGTTGCCAGCCACTACCACCACCTTTGCGTGCTGCTGTGGCCCCACGCGCGCCATCAAACCATGATTTAGTACCATCAGCGATAGAATGTGTGCATTACCCTTATCATCCATATAAGAATATGCCCATCTTCGCCTACGGTTACTTTTGGAATGATTAATTGTGCTGGGGTATTGGATCCACTGCGTTATTTTACTCAAAGCATCGACTACTTGCGTTGTAATCTCGGACTGCACACGTTTGTTCGAATTCTTCCTGTCTTGCTTTCCTCGCATTCTCGTGTTCTTGCGGTTTCTTTAAATCCTTTTGTAATTTGTCGATATCTGCACTTGTAGCACCTGCGGATGTAAAACCCTCTAATTTAACTTTTAAATCATTCTGCATTTCCGTTAATTCGACTTTCTTCTTGCGATCTTTCAACGTTATGGTGAGCATTGAATTGTGGTTTACTCACGTAATTTTGCCATAATCCGCAACCACTGCTTCTGCTTGTTCGTCCGTTAATCCTAGTGCTTTTTAATTCTTCTTTTGTCGTAACTTAACTCCTTTTCCTAAATTCGATTCGCTTGTTTCGTCAACCACACCTGACGTTTACTGTCTTATTGGTTTCGCCCAACAATACCAAAATAGCAATACTCATACCCATAGGCTAGTGCCTAGAGTGCTAGTACCGATTATATTTTTTTTAATTTGTTGATTATCTCTTCATGTGTGTATCGACAATCTTCTTGACGTTGCTTGACATCGGCTTGTGTTTCTTTCCATTCAATACTTACAAGCATAGCAACATCAACAATACGATGAATGCCGTCCATGTGGCATATAGCATAAATGCAATATGTCCATAATTTCTTTCTTCACTATTTTACACTACACCCACACACCACGCATATCAACATAAAAATGTAAATTGCTAATCCCTACGTGAGTGGTGCAAATAATATGTACTACGGCATTTCAGCATATCCACCGTTTTGTAAACATGTGAACAGTATTTAGTGCTAGTAATAACTTTGTCATTGTTCCTCCTTAAAGTACACGCATGAAAAACCACCTACCTGGGTAGTGGTTAGTATCCCAAACTTTTAAATAAATTTTCTGTATTATTCTTTTAACTCTCTTCTCTGCATCAACACGTTTTCTAAATTCTTCGATTTCTTTGTAATTTTCAAATGACTGTTTCTAATGTACTTGTAAAACGGTGTCGAATCATTTTCCCAATCGTCAAAATATCATAAAGTTCGTGATTCAGCTTTTCTTGCAACATATGTTGCTTTACCTCAACATATAATTTTAATACTATTTATGCGTCTTAGATGGTCACCTCATCTATATATTTACTGCTATTATTTATTATATAAATTATCATAAGTTAAGGCAAGCTTTTTTCTCTATCATACTTCAGAAATTACCTAAAAATAAATATCCCCTACCTGTTCTACTACTCCCTGTATATCCTTTATTAGAAATTAATACATTTACATCCTGTCTAGAAATCAGTATTATTAGGTGGTTATGAACTACTATTAGTGAATTATTATTTCTTTTGTCCCATATTTTTTGGGATAGTTACGCGATTTTCATTTTTCTTGCCCTAACTTTTGATATAAAGTTTTACTGTAGTTTTGTCATGTAATTCGTTCTTGATTCTTTTATTTGTTTTCTGACAATTTAACAATTTCTAATCACAGCTTTTTAGTTTCATGCGTGTATGGCAATTTGTTTATTCTAGCAAGATACCTTTTCAGGTTTATCTCTCTTCGGTCTACTAAAAACTCTGGATTAACACTAATTCCTTTATGTGGTTTAAGAATTGCGTCTATCATTTTTAGAGATGTTTGTTCTAATACATCCTCGTTTGGGCTTCTAACCTTAATACATCTTTAGCATCCACCCTCGTGGTGGTCTTGCCATCGATGCCTTGCTGCATCCAATACCTTAAAGTGAGCCATTAGCGCCTAATAGCCGTTCTTGTTCTTTCGCACTGATAAAGTTTCCAGATCCATACCACCATCATTGATGTTATCATTTTGGTGTAGAATTATCAATCATGCATCAACGATGGTTTCAACCTACACATACAATTATTGCTGTAGCAACGTTAGTACTTGTCTTTAGGAATACACCGCCCGCATTCCATAAAGGTCTGCATTGCATCAAAGTCGCAAATATCAAGCAATACTGGATGCTAATTGCCTAACTTCCATTGACGACTATGTCATCATCTTCCTAGATACTTGACCATCAGCATATGCCTTGCTGTCTCTGTCAATGCTATCACTCAGCATGGTATCGTGTCTTTTCTTCGGTAAGCAATCTCTATCGCCTTATCAACTTTCATTCATTGTCACCCTCTACAGCTTTATACTTCACTGTATCCTGCCCTAAGTCCTGCGGTGGTTCGCTTGCTTACTTGCCTTTACCTTGCATGTGCTTTCGTTTTCTTGCACTAGTATCTATGGGCGGTTGCCACTTGATCCATAAACTGTGGTAATTCTGCGGTATCAATCACTACCCCTCGGTTGAATAGTTCACTCGCTATCTTCTTGTTAGTATTACCCTTGCCAATAGTCGCCTTGGTATGTCGCCTACTTCCTTGTGCAGCTTGCCCTCTACTGTGTGTGCCAGCCAGATAAGTTCAAATTGTCTTTCGCCCAAGCATTTTTGCATAGCAGTAGATATAGATTCACTAGTATGTGGAATAGTACCAGTATCGACCCCTACAGCAACGCCTGCGTTTCATCATATCCGCGTAAAGGCTTTCACCATATCATCAACAGTTGACTCTTTCGCTTGCCATCCATGACTGATTATGAAAGCATGCCTCATCTATCCCCTTTTCTTCATCGGCCTTGTGTGACAGATAGCGACTACGTTTAAACCCATAATTCAGATGTCATTTTTCTGGCTCGTCTTGTCCATCAATATCGTCATCTCCGCCTAATGCTTGTGCCATGCTCTTGTGACTTAACAATGTATTGTACTCTTTTGTCTGTAACGTGCTTTCTTCAGCACACCACGTGTCGTATGGTTTTGAATATTCATAGGCATGTGCGCCTCTAATACTTTTTGGCTACTTCTACCGTGAAGCATTGGATCCAAAGTTTAAATCGATAGCAGATTGTGCCTGTCCTAATTGATTCAGTAACATCATTAATGCTGCTAAAGTCTCTAGGATACTCACATGTAAATCAATTGTCTCACCAGTCCATAGTTCAAATAATTTGTACTATGTCACTCTGCACTCACATTGTACGGCAAAGTCTGCCAGTGTTGGATTTGATTCGTTGAAAATCCATTGCTTAACAACACCACTTTTGACTGAACCCCCACACACTATCCATGCCACTCATGCGTAGATTTCTTGAATGTCTATCATTTGATTAGTTAGCATGTGGCAGGTGAGGCATCGGAAAATGGCAGGTGCTTTTGAACTCTCAGCGGGATATGCCAATAGTTATCGTACCTATCGTCAAGTTATCGTCATATTCCATCGTACAGGAATGTCAGGGTACTAAATGCTTGGTCTACTAGCAATTACAGGTATGCCATGAGCATAATTGATATAGTGAGTAATTCGTCTGTGCAATACTAATAAACTCGCTCGGAGGTTTAATCACGTTGTAACACAGGTGTAGCACGTCCGAACCATTGCACAATAGGTACTACACCTAAGCCATGTGCACGCCTTGATGTATCATCATGGTGTTACATGGTTAGTGTCTTATGGGTCGACCATGTATCCCTATCCCATCTATGGTAGTGCCGTGCTTTTCCTGCCTCTGTAAACTCTCCGACTTGACAGATACAAGTTAAATAATTGCTCCGTTATCATCCAACTTCCACGACTTGTCTGTATTAAACCTTCTGTTATAAATGGATAATTACCACTCACCAATATCTTCCTGTTTGGTGGTTTGCTTCATCCTCTGTATTCACTGTCTGTACACAACTCTGCCAACTTAAGCCATTACCGCCCACACACGTCTCATATATTCCTGTAGCGCGGTACCATGGTCTGGGTATCAAAAAAGTGCTTGAGCATGTTATTTTCCGTTTGATTTCATCGCCGAATATCGGATCTACAGTAGCATCGACTACTGGCCTTGTATAATTCAATAGCCACTTAAAGTTGACGTTTTAATACCAATTGTCTACGCTCTCCCTTGCGTCGTTCTTGTACCACCGCCAGCCAGATATTACCGTTGCCGCGATAGGCATCTCGGGGCAGTGTATATTCATCATCGACTTTTGTATTTGTTTCTGCAGCTTTATCTGCCATTGTCTCACCCTTTAGTATAGATTCCGTCGACCGCCGTGTGGGTGCATTAATCTTCTCTGCAACTTTTGTCAATGTGTGGTGCGTCATCATTCTCGTTCTTTCCTCGTTTGATACAGCCCAATGTTGCGCGGCAAAACCTTTCCATCGTGTTCTACAATCTGTAGGCATATAAATATGATCCATACCCATGTAGCTTGCGATAATATACAGCTTTCCTTGTTCTTCGATTGATGGCGACTATCTTAGTGCAGTTGCTGTTGCCGGCTTTCTCTAGTATCCGCCGTACACTTCTAGCAATCCACGGCCACCGTTGTGCTTTCGATGTCAGCAATCGCCACATTATACTCGTAGATTGTCCTTGCCACTTGTGGTTATTAATCTCCATCCAGTTCTTTCGTGTAAATCACATCAAGTATGTATGCCTCGTTCTTGTACACTCCGCACGTGATACCATAGGTAATCTTCCCCTTGGTCTGCGGTGTCATGTAACAATGTATGTGGCGGTAACTCGTCATATGTTTCATGCTATACAAAGCACCCTTAGGGTCAATCGGTGTTGCTGATAGTTCGCTTCTTGATGTACGAACATGACGTTCGGTGTCATACTCATTGATGGACAATCATTATCGTTATAAAGCCTCTTCCGCATTCTTTATAATGTCATCTAGTATCGGCAAACTAACGCCAAGCCTGCTTAACGGTACCCGCTCGGAGATGTAGCAAGATGGCTGTTACCAGCACCCTCTAAACTCCATGTCCATGCTACTGTCACCACGTTTTGTGGTGTATTGAGAATATATCGCTGTATACTGCAATATCCTTATCGCTTTACCATCTGAATGTCATTTTCTGTTCTTCGCAAATGGTTGATGGGGTCGTGTTGTAACTCCCCTGTCATTATCTTTTCATGCGGATGTGTGCAATATCCATAACTAGCATTTTGAGCACTCCGACTTTTTCCGTGACGGGAGGCATGTTGCTGATTAATACTTTGGAGGTCTTATCTTCGTAGAACTTTTGTAACTCATGGCGTAGATCCACAGGCTGTCTGTCTTTTGTAAGGTCGCCTGCCATCAAGTTGCGAAATAAAGAAATCACGTCTAGCTAATTCTAAACGTGCTTGATGTAATATATATTCGCCTTATTCATCGCCTATCCAACTGGCACCGCCAGTACTAACTCCATCAAAATGGGTTGATATTAGCCTTTACCTCGACCTCGCTATAATCTCGTTGCTGGCCTAATGAATTTGTTTTCCTAAGTATAGCCATGGCAGCACTTTCTCTGCCAACTTCATTTGATAACGCCATAGTGCAATTTTGCCTTGTTGACGAGTACGTTTTATATGTCTCACAAAAGTCATTTATACGTTCGCCTGCACCATCTTTTAGAATCAATATCACTCGCTACAGTTAAAGAATCAACAATCTCTAGGGGTACACTGCAATCCATAACTTTTCAATTATCTTTATGGTACTAATTATGGGTCTCCTATTTCTGTCAAGCCTCTCCTTGAACTCATTAAATGTATCAGCTTGATTGAACTTCCCGTATTTTGTAATTGTCATTCATTTTACTTTCTCAGCAATACCTCGGCTAGTCAGCTTGCAAGTGGTTTGCCTTAATTACAACAATTGCATCATTTGTTCCTGTTGCTGGTTATGCCTCTGCAATATACCTTCATAATTCGTTCCTGTAACTGTAAACGCTTACCTTTGTTCCGCAATTCTTGGTAATTTTGATAGACCTAACACTTTACCATTGAGATATACCCAATATCAATAGTCATGTCATACATTAATGCTAAATGGTGTTCGCAATAAGAAAAGGATTAGATTCTTTTACTGCTACCAGTCCGGCCTGTCCTTCAAATGACTTGCCAAACATCTTCTTTCATTTGAATACTTCATTCCTCTAACACTTCATACATACATCTTAACACCCTCATCAGGTATCTTTTTAATCCCTCAGTTGAATGTCAACACCTAAGCCAATAAGTAAATCTTTTTACTTGCTCTACTTTGTTTTTATCATTATACCCTCTTTCGTTTACATCCCTTATATACTTATGGATCTGTGGTTGTACTCGTACATCCTGCATGTTGTTATCTTTCATAAACTCTACAATCTCTCTTGCTGTTGTTCTTGATAGCTAGAGTAAATATATGAGCGTATATCGTGAGTTTAATAAATTCATATGTACGTTTGGAAGTCTCAATGTTACCTACCACGAATTTTACTACATCATTCTTTTGTAAATTTAATCCTCTTCTTTCATTCTTGTTTCTTCATTAGATGTAGGGCATTTTATAATCTGCAGTGTAAATACATTTTTCAACTTTATAGTGAATTATACTACCTGTTTGCTTCCAATATTAAACTGTAATCTTTACTAACAGTTCTATTAATTCCAATAACATTTTCTTGTAACAGTGTTTTCGCCACAGTAATGAATTTTCTTGTTGCCAATAGCTCGAACTTAACACCACGCTTCTTTTGCCAATAACTGTATATTCTGCATCCCCACTTAACTATGTGAGTATCACAATACGAGCAACATAAGTTACGTAAATCATACAAATGTACATAAATATCATGTCTCGTTCCTCGCCCTCAATGGAGCTAAATGTTTCCAATCACGTTCATGTATTGCTATATTCCTCTGACTCCTGAACTACCCTTGTAACACATTTCACCTAATGTATCGCAAATCATTTTAGACATATTCTCCTCCATTGGTTTCCCCATGTATTTATATGTTGGTGGTCCCTAGTACATCATGAATTTGTTTCTTGATATGAGTAAAATCCATCAACATTCCATTGTGGTTATTACATCACCTTTTAGGTATACTGTAACGATCAATTATGCCCATATGAAATTTTGGCATTTTACTTTCATAATCCATTCAATTTATGAGGATCCTACAATCTCCATTCTTTTGATACGTAATACATAATATTCTCATAATACCCGACTTCCTGCTACGCTTTGATAAATCAGTTTATTTAATGATTTTGAATGTAACTTCAATGTCCAACGCTCGCTCTATTTGCTTATCAGATACTCAAATAACGCTTGCTCCATGTTTATGAAGAAACTCCTATTGTGTTGTTGGATATGTCGGCTTTGTCCTTTTGTTGTTCGATTTATACCGTACTGCAACGGTGCAAGCCAACTTGTTGAATCTGCTGATGTGCAGAATTTGTTTGCTTTTCAATCAGTACAACCTAACAGAGTGAATATCTATCTCTGGCTTTTTATTCTTGATATACCACGCCAATCGAACGTATCCTCTAAATGTTGTTGGATTAGTAATTCGCAGATTCAGGAACACTAGTCGCAATATAATCTGCAAATTCTATCAATCGATCAATCCTTTTGACCATCTCTTCTTTATGATACGTTTATCTGCCGATTAGGTAGTTTTCACATTCATAACATAATTTCCAGCCTCTCCGGTGATAGCACTTTTTGACAGTCAACTTCTACGCACGTTGAGTTTTAGGTTGTTTCCATCGTAAACTTCATTGGTTATCTTAATACTACGTCATCATACGTTAACTTCTTATGTTTAGCTGCAAACATCAACGTAAACAACCACTAACTTGAATGGTATGTTTAATTTAATGTTTCCATCAAGCAGTGGTGCGGTAAGTTTAATTTAAAACTATCTTCTAAACTTTTATTTTTAATGAACGGATAAGCACGTATATAGTCTTAACTCTACCATTTGCAATGCAACTGTTAAACTCATTATCACATCCTGCAAAATTATTACTTTGATATTTTTACCGAACAACGAGCGAACCTCCATTGTTATCTTCTGTCACCATACAATACGGTGCATTTGGATAGCACTATAGCCGCAGAGCAGTGGCATTCACATGATAAACCGCAAACTGTACATACCCTTTATCATCTCCAAACTCTTCTATAATCGTGTTTTAT